>Ga0228710_1012275_pt1 | contig 10683 bp, 10 predicted proteins | sample MedpolnodulmetaG_FD_177995 | JGI IMG/M metagenome (GOLD analysis project Ga0228710, IMG submission 177995) | Root nodule microbial communities from Medicago polymorpha collected in Santa Monica, California, United States - pink nodules | ecosystem: Host-associated > Plants > Roots > Nodule... | reverse complement strand
GCATGGCGGCCATGTCTACGGGAACGAAGACCGTATCGGCCGTGGACGGCAACAAACCCTTCTTCTTCAGCTCATGCCGCCAGGCGTAAATCTGCTGCCGGCTTACATCGTGCCGATGGGCAACCTCAGTGACCGTCGCACCGTCGAGCCCAATCGACATGACAATGTCGAGCTTCTTCTCGTCACCCCAACGCCGCCGCCGTTCCTGACCAAGAATTTCGACACGCATCCCATACCTCGCCTAAGACACGTCGCTAACGACGTCGCTAATGACGTGTCTTAGGCCATCAAGGCGCTATCCGGCAGGCGGTGCCAATCGGGCGGTAACCACTCGTGCATAGTTGCCGTCGTTAGGACATGCTCACCGCGATCCTCGAAAGGCGACGAAGTTGCGCAGGAGAATGCCCGGGGGTACGAAACCGCGCCGCATGATCGGCGAGGAGCTGACCCAGCATGGCACCTCTCTCCCGGCCAGAGCTGGGCAACCTGCTCCAGCGTCGCGACATCGACCCTGGCGTAATGTGCGGTCATATCGAGCGAACGGTGACGCAGAACCGTGCCAACAGCTTCGAGTGTGGCCCCTGCGCGCAGCATCGAGGTTGCCAGCCGTGTGGCGCAGCAGCCACGCTACGGTCGACGGGGGATCGGAAATGCCCGCACGTTTTAGCGCCAGTTGCGGCGGTCATTTCAAGCAGTCGGCGGATCCAAAATCGCGGTACGTCAGATGGTCCTGGTAGGGACGAGGGTTGCCCATCGCCCCCACCAGTACCGGTCAGATTACGAAACAGCTCATCTCGACTTCCTATCGAACCCCTTAATTTCCGGGATCTCGAGCAAACATGCGCGGAAAGCCTCAAGAAAATCGTCAATGTGGGCCTTGTTCATTGATGTCGAAATGCTTCCCCAAAATGGAGCGGCGACGTAGATACCGCGTTCGAGCATGCCCACCTGGAGCTGCCGCAATACCTCACGTTCGACGGCATCGTGATGGCCTGAGCGATAGTCGTAGGGACGAATCTTCTTGGCGTGAAACCGAAATAGCGAGCCGGCTCCCTGCACAGTGATAGCCACGTTACTTTTCGCGGCGACTTCCTCGGTACGCTCCCGTAGGTAACCCCCAAGCGCGTTAATGCGGTCGATTTCAGGAGCTGTTAGCGCTGCGAGCGCGGCGTGACCGGCAGCCATCGATAAAGGATTTGCGGAGAAAGTTCCCCCTTGAGGTACTGGCGCGCGATCTTGCGGAGCGAAGGCTTCCATAACCGACTTTTTTCCGCCGACTAATCCGATTGGTAATCCTCCGCCTACCAGCTTACCCATCGTCACGAGGTCAGGCTGAAAGGATCTGGCTGCTGAGGCGCCCTGGTATCCGAGTCGGAAGCACACCACCTCGTCGCTAATCAGCAGGATCCCATGTTTGTGGGCAACGTCTTGGAGCATAGTGAGGTAGCTTTCATCTACCGGAATCATTCCAGCGGCGCAGGGAAGCATGTCAACAATAATGCAAGCTAATTCGGCGCCATGCCGTTCGATTATGTTTCTCGCGCGCTCCACGTCGTTGAACGGTAAAACCACGACATCTTCAGTTACGTGTGGCGGCGCGCTCCGATACGGCGGGTTAGACTTAGGTGATTCTCCCCAATTGTCTGGCTCACTGCGTGTGCTCACTTCAGCCCAGTCATAAGTACCGTGAAAGGCCCCCTCTAGCTTTGCCAACCGAGTACGTCCCGTCATTGCTCTGGCAGCTTTGATTGCAAACATAACGGCTTCGGTGCCGCTGTTCAAAAAACGAAGGCGCTCAATAGCGGAAACACGCTCGTTAATAATCTCCGCAAGATCAACATCGGCTGTCGTCGGATTACCGAAACAGGTGCCGCGTTGCAGTTGAGACGCAATGGCCGCTATCGTTCTCGGGTGTCGATGACCATGGACAAGGGTCGAAAAATTACTGTGAAAATCGACGTAGTTGTTTCCATCGACGTCCGTGATGCCAGCGCCTTCTCCCGAGTGTGCGTAGATGGAGATACTGTTGTTTCCTCCTCGGATTGGGACAGTACCGATCGACACTCGCGTCACGCCGGCAGGGTAGACACTACGCGCCCGCTCGGTCAGCGCGTGAGATTGATCAAAACAAACCTGGCCCATGGTGTCCGGTCTGCGAATTTGGATCAACCTAAATGTCTCTGTGTGCGTTTCGATCGAGCCCTGAACTACGACTGACGATTCGAGTTGATTTCCGCGAACGATATTAGCAAGAATGTCGTCTCGGGCGTCTTTTGCGAAACTGAGCATCATACGGCCGCCTCCTTTCAGCCATTGTTGGCCTTCTGACAAAAAGCGTTTCAGTAGAAGATGCCCGGGATCGATAATTTCCCGCTCGAGGCCGTCCTCAAGAGGTGCCAACTGGCTAGGGATATTCCAGAAGATTATATCGAAGCGAAGTTCTGGTGAGACATTTGAAAAGACGTCACTTTGGAAAGCATTAAGATTATGGATGCCGTTGCGTTTCGCGTTTTCCGCCGTATTGACAACTGCACGCGCGCTAGCATCCACACAGGTGACGGATCGCGCGCCCCGGTTGGCAAGATGCAGCCCGGGAAGCCCGGCGCCGCAGCCTACCTGCAAAACGTCCAGCCCTAAAACCGGCGGGAAGCATTCTGTTGCCCATCTCCAGTTCTCAAACTGCTCGGGAACAAACGCGCCTTCATACACGACAAGATCGAGACCGAACGCGGTCATGTGGAGTGGAACCGAAAATTCTTGGCGAACATCCAGACCGTTCTTTTTGTCTTCTAACGTCGCCATATAGGCCTCCATTTACTATCCGGGGCACCGCCAGAATGGCCTCTGGCTGAAGAAGAATCTGCAAAGCAGCTGATTCTTATTGTCCGACATGTTTAGCGAGACCGAGACGGTTAGACAATAAGCGCCAAGGTGTATAGTAGAATATTTATTCATATAAGGCGTTATTTGTATTGTTTTGCTTTTTTGATGTGGACGATTTAAATGACGGCCAATGGCTCGCTCCGTATTCCCACTTTGGTTTTTTGCTAAACATCAGCGTTATCTGGTCCCGTACCATCGCCAAGGCGGTGTCTCGGTTATCATACACGGAGACAATCGGCACATTTATTTACGATATAAATGTATATTACCTATTATATACTTGCGTGTCCGCAGTTTCTCCATCAGGCACGTCCTAGCAAAATCTACATCGACGTGATTTTGACCGAACGACAATTACCGACGGAAGCCGAAATGAATAAGCAAGCTAGTTCGAAACCACCAAATGCCGCTAAGGGCGTCATGCACAATGTGGCATCGCTCGCTCTTTTTGGAGGAACTCCGGCAGTTCCGCCGGGCAGGGTAACGCCGTGGCCCGCAGCAACGAAAAAGCATCTCACCGCTTTAGCTGCGGTCGTTGAGAGCGGGAGATATCACCGCGTAAATCACTACATCGTTGCAAATCTTGAGGAACGGCTTGCACGGTGGGCCGGAAATTGGGCAGTCCGCGCAGTCGGAAGTGGCACTGCTGCAGTGCACATTGCGCTCGACTACTACAAGCATCGCGGAAGCCGTGTCCTCACCTCTGCTTTGAATTGGCCTGGTGCGGTCGGGCCGATTTCGATCAGCGGACTTGAACCGACGTTCGTCGATGTGGAGCTCAATCTAGCTGGAATCGAGCCATACACCGCGTCGGAAATGCTTGAGCCCGGTGTAGCTGCTGTGCTGACCACACACCTGTTCGGAAATAACATCCTCGCTCCAAACTTACGAGTTGCCGCTCGCGCAAAAGACGTCCCTCTGATCGATGATGTCTGCCAATCAATCGCCGCGACAACACCTATCGTCGACGGTGCTTATATCGATAGCGATGTGCTGGCTCTCTCGGGCAATGGAGCCAAGCATCTCGGCGCAGGCGAGCTGGGTTTCGTGCTGACGAAGGATATGAGTCTGATCGAGCATGTTGACCAAGTGTCGCTGGCCAGTTCCTCCCGAGAAGGAGCGAGAATATTTTCCCCGAATTCGCAAGGCTACAACTACAGGCCGAACGTATTCTCGTCCGCAGTCGCAGATTATCGCGTGGAACATCTTGACGGGCAACTTCAGGGGCGGCGAACCAATGCAGCAACTCTTTGGCAAGACATCCGCCATCTTCCTGGTCTTCTGCCGCTTTTCGATCCATCGGACAAGCACAACTCTGTGCTCAGTTTTCCGCTCCGGATCGTTCCCGAAGAGTTGGGATTCCCACCAGGCCCGGCCGCCCGGGACCTCATTCTAAAATTGTTGCAGGCCGAAGGAGTGCCTGTATGGCTTTGGTTGACAAAGCCGGTCTTCGAATACCTGCCGAGTACGCGCGGAAAATGGTCGAAGGGTGACTTTCCAAACACCATGATGCTGCTCGACACGATGTTCTATGTGTCTGAAATCGCGCCTCCAAACGACGTCAATGTGATGAAACTATATGTCAACGCGTTTCACAAGATTTGGGAAGCCCTTCCAAATTTGACCTCTTAAATACCGGAGATTGTTGGGTGGCACAAAAGGAAGAACTGGAGATGTGTGAGGACATGACAGGTTTGATGAAGGGCTTTACTCCCTACGGATTTTCCGTCGTCGTGAAATTCGGCGGCAGCCTGATGCGAGATCTCGCTGTCTGCAAGGCGGCGGTGGCAGAACTTGAACGCATCAGCCGGAGTGGGCATCGAATTCTTGTGGTTCCCGGCGGCGGTCTACCTGACAAGGCGATTGAATCCGTCGACGCGACGCATCGCTTGGCCCCTTCTACCGCCCACCACGCCTGCGCACTGGCGCAGGATCAGACCGGATACTTACTGGCGGATCCAGCGTTCTCCTCCGAATTTGTCTCCTGCTCGACCTTGGGTGAATGCAGGACGCTGGCAAGCCAAGGGAAGATCCCGATTTTACTTCCATCGCGCATTCTTTTTGCGATGGATCCCGTGGAGTGGAGTTGGACCATCACTTCCGATGCTGTCGCAGCTTGGATTGCGTGGGTCACGGACACACCTCGTCTGGCAATTTTCACCAACGTGGACGGAGTCTATCGAGACGCGGCGACGGATGATCCCAACGCACTTATCCAAGATATAGCTGCTTACGAACTCTCGCTACTCGGCCACACCTCCATCGACGCTTGCGCCGCAGGTTTTATGGCCGAGAAGAGAATAGCTGGATGCGTGCTCAATGGTTCGCATCCGCGTAGGTTGGCCGATTGGCTTGAAGGCAAAAGTGTGACTGCGACTAATATCCGCACATCTCAAAAGGTAGGAGGTTTTGCGGCTCCTTGTGAAATCTCTGGGGCGGCATCATGACGCTTCTCGGTTTGACAGTGTACGGCCCGGAGGTTGCGAGATCAGGATTGACGGCTCGCCTTGATGATTTCATTCGGAAAACAGCGGGTCTACAGATCGAGGAGCGTTTTTTTTCAATTCACAGCCGCTCTTCCATTGAGGCATTTTATTCGTTAACCGGGTCGAGCGGCGGCAAGCACTGGCCTTTAGTTCTGGATCTTTTCGACCTGCGACCTGGCTGCGCAACAATTTGGGGTGGATCCAACGCGCTTGAGGTCCTGCAAAAACTCAAAGGAACCACGCAGCCGGCGCTGGCAGCAGCGGGAACGGTTCGCAGTCGCTTCCACTGCGACAATCCAGTTACCAATCTCATTCACGTAAGTGACAGTGAATGTATTATGGCGGATGAACTTAAAATTCTCCGGGCTCAGTCAACCGGAGAGATTGATGAACGCTGGCTGGAGCTCGACACGGGCTATACCACTCATTCATCACTTCTGGTTTTGCTTCGGCTTCTAGGAGCTCCCATCAACGAGGCACAAGGCAGCGAGTCCGCTCGAGCCCACGCCATGGGAGCATTTGAACAAATCCGCTCAGTGGCTTCGGGCAATGAACTTGCTAAGTCGGTAGAGGAGTATCTTTTGGGGCGCCAGAGCGGACTCGCGAGCCTCCTCACAAAATTCGGCCGTGTCTCAGCCTGGGACGATCTTATTCTTCAAGCGGGCCTTTTTGCCATGCCAGTCTGGCGATCGGTCCTGGGCTCTCCATCACGTCAACGGCTCGGAGCAGGCTGATGATGTCAAAGGTTTTACAAAGAGTGTTGCTTTCGCTCGCCTGCAACCGTTCACAGGAGAGTTGGGTGGCTGGAAGCGTAGTCATGGCTCAATTTATAAGCCGGGTGCCACACGATATCGACATCCACCATCACAGCTCGGCAGCATTCGAAGAGGCTGTCGAGCGCGACACTCAAACCCTTCTTCATCAGGGGTTTTGGATCGAGTCGCAGTGCCCGACAGGTTCAGAGCTGGAGATTACGTTCGCTGATAGTGACGCGGCAATACGTATGAATTGGGTACTCGAACTTGCACTACCTTCACGACTTATCGATGATGCATTTATCGGGATGAGGGCAAGCTTAACGGATGTAGTCTATCGAAAAATCCAAATGTACCGTGTGGATCGAAACCCGAAACATAAGTCGGATCTCGCTGATCTGTTGGCAAATCCGCACTCCATACTCTTCGACTTCGAGCTGCCTACGATAGAAAATATGTTGCGAGAGCTAGGCCTCGTCAGAGCAAAGGTTTTGTTTAAATCGTGAGTAAAGTCGCATCGAATGGAACTCTGTTAGCAATGTCGTCATGTTTTTGTGGCGGCATCTCCATTGTCGCCATGCAGCTCACGACTTCCCACAGTGGAAACCTGGTACTGTCATTGTGCAGGGCATTCTTCTCAATGCTCCCTCTTCTCCCCGTCGTCTTCATTCGACGCGTGCGGCCATCAGTTCAAGATGGCGCCGCGCTCCTTTTGCTAGGCTCTTTAGTCGCAGGGGTTTCTCCCTGGATGCTATTTATGGGTCTGGAGAAGGCAGGCGCGACGATGGCTGGTATCGTCCTTAGCGCAGGGCCCCTTATAACGTCTATGCTGGCGTTTGCCGCCGGCCAGGAAGCTTTTTCTCTCAGGCGTTGTGTCGGCGCGACGATAGCTGGATCAGCAATCCTAAGCTCAGTACTCACAAATAATACGCTGCACCTCGAAGGCAATCACGATTTCCTACTAGGTACAGCGTTGCTTATATCGACCACTCTGATAAGCGCGTTGTACGATATATCCTGCAGAAAATTGCTGACGCGCGTAACACCACTTGCGGCTTCGGCGTTCAGCGTCTTGGGCGGATTTGTATTTATATTCATTCTCTCCATCTCCACAGGCAATCTAGGAAAAGTTCAAACTCTTCCATATGGGATCGTGCTTCTTTTAGCGGTCAGTGGCTTTGTCGGAGGCCCCCTCAAGTTGCATCTTTGGTCGTCGGCGTTGAAGGTTGTGCAGGTCAGCCGGGTCGCTGCGTTTACTCCTCTAGTGTCGATCACGGTGATCCTTTTCGACAGCATAATCACGCGGTCTCTCCCTCACACCGGTGTGATGCTCTCACTGATTCTGATCATACTTGGCACTCTTCCGGTTTTCCGGTCATGAGCACACGTAAATGCTGCAATTCAATTCGGTCTGAAAGGATAACAGCCCAATGATCGGCCCAGACATACTCCTCTCCGATGCCGACCGTCGCGACTTATTCCGGCAATTGGTCGAAGACCTGACAGGATTCTCAAGTTTTCCTCAAAGATTGTTAGAAGCCAATCTGCACATCATGGCTTCAAGAGAAGATGACATTGGAGGCAATATCATGCAGCTCCTGTCGAGTTACCAGGCCGTTCTCGCTCTTCCATGCGATCAAAGTGGCGTCGCCAAAGTATTATGGGAAGATGAGCGGTTTCGGCCGCTTCTGATGCAAATCACTCTTCTTTTCTACGTTGGCGCAATCCGATTGAATGGTCGATGGCAACGCTGCGGACGGCTGCAACATGAGTCTGCTCTGGTCTGGCGAACTCTCGCGACTCACCCTCCGATGACGCGCGGTAAGAGCGGTTTCGGCGACTGGGAACACTTACCTGAAGATATCAGCTCACTGTGAAAGAACTAACTTATGGATGAAAAAAGATTCGATGTTGCCGTTGTCGGATCTGGGTTCGCAGGCGCGCTGATCGCCGACAGCCTGGTCAGGTCCGGCCTGAAAGTTGTTATCCTTGAGGCAGGGTCCTGCTTCGAAGACGAGAAACACCTGCGAACAAAGTTGCTTGAATCATACCACAACTCCGACGAGTCTGAGTTGTTCGCGGCCTATTCCGATTACCTCGCTCCCACAGAAGGGCTTCATGGGCATCCATACTATGACCAACTGATCGGAAGCGGATATTCCGGTAACTTCCTGCGACTCGTGGGCGGCACCGGATTGGCGTGGCTGGGAACATCGATTCGAATGTGCCCGAGCGATTTTCTTATGAAGACACTATACAACAAGGGTCGTGATTGGCCGATCTCCTATTCTGACTTGGAGCCTTGGTACTGTGTTGCAGAGCGGGAGCTTGGTGTAGCAGGCACTATTGATGCCGACATCCGTTTAAATTCGTATCACAGCGAATGCTACCCGATGCCGCCGGTTCCACTCAGCTATGTGGACCAGTATGTGAAGGAGAGGCTCACTGACCTCACCTTCGAGGGAAAAACGCTCTACGTAAGCAGTACTCCCCAGTCGCGCAACACGGTGGACGGCTACAACGGTCGGCCTGTTTGCGAAGGCTACGCTTCGTGTGTACCTCTTTGTCCTGTAGGTGCAAAATATGATCCGTTGATACACCTTCGTCGGGCGCTTCTAAACGGCGCCGAGCTATTGCAGGAAACGGTGGTTACGCATTTAGACGCCGACGCGACTGGGAAAGTGACTTCAGCAACCGCTCTACAAGAAGGCAATCTGATTGGGAAGATCGAGGCGCGGGTTTTCGTAGTTGCAGCCAACGGTATAGAAACGCCGAAGCTTCTCCTCCAATCCAATGAACGCTTTGAGAACGGCTTGGCTAATGAGAGCGGTCTTGTCGGGTGCAATCTGATGGACCACCTTGGCAAGCATTCGTGCACCATTCTGCGAGATCCTATTTTTCCTTATCGTGGTCCACAATCCACTTCTGGAATTGAGGTTCTTAGAGACGGACCGTTTCGGATGGAGCGAGCTGCCTTCCGAACTGCTTTTCGAAACGATGGTTGGCGCATCATCAACGGTGGACCGTCGGGCCAAGAAGGGAGGCTGGGCGGACCTAATCTGAGCGCGAGCGTCTTCTCTTATGTCGAAGAAGAAGGCCTTTTCGGCAGCCATCTAAAAGAAAAGCTGGGCCATGTCCTTCTAAGGCAATTCGCCCTTCAAAGTGTTGTGGAAATGCTGCCAGATTCGAACAACAGGGTCACCCTGTCCAGGAACCTGAGGGATAGAAATGGGCTGCCCCGACCGGCAATCCATTTTCAAATCGATGACTATACGCGGGCGGGTTTTGCTGCGGCCGCAGATCTGCACAAGCGAATCTTTGACACTCTCGGCGTCTCCGCGAACAGCACATTCATTCACTTGAACGCTGACCCGGACAGCGCAGACGCAGCTGGAAGTCACATTATGGGCACCACCGTGATGGGAGGTGATCCTCGAACGTCAGTCGTTGACTCGAACTGCCGAGCTCACGATCATCCAAACCTCTTTATTGCAGGAAGCGCCCCATTCCCAACAGGGGGCACCTCCAACAGCACACTTACTATCTGTGCCCTCGCCTTGAGGATTTCGAATTTCCTAAAGAAAGAATTGCCGCTGCTGTAGCAGATTGGGTTCCTCGCCTCAAACAGTTGCGGCGCAAACTCTTGGGCTCCCTAACAAAAGGATGCAACAATGCTGAATCTCGACAGACTTCCTGCGATAATCGTAGGAAGAAGGGTAAAATTGGTAGTGCTGAATGAGACCCATCGCGCCGCATTGGCGGAAATAGCAAATAACGAACGGATCTGGCGCCACTATCCGCTTGATGGCATGAAAGACGAGGTTTTTAATGCCTGGTTCGATGAGTCTCTTTTTGATGCTACTAAATTAGTCTCTTGGCCGTTTGTCGTTCACGACGTAGCAGAAGAACGTCTCATCGGCTCCGCGCGTTTCGAGTTTATCGTCAAAGAACACGATAGACTTTCGGTGGGGGGTACTTGGCTCCACCCGAGTGCTTGGCGCAAAGGGTTCAACACGGAAATGAATTACTTACTTTTTGAAGTCGCCTTCGAGATCCTCGGCGCGAAGCGCGTCGAAGTGCGCGTTGATGCCCGGAATGAGGCAAATCTATCGGGAATGCGTTCATTTGGCGCAACGGAAGAAGGCACTTTGCGGCAGATCTACCTTGAACAAGACGGATACAGATCAGACCGCGTGATCTTTAGCGTGATGCAAAGCGAATGGCCGGTCGTCAAGACGAAGATGGCTAACAAACTTGGCGTGGTTGTCCATAAGTAATGTCGTTTCGCTAGAATATTCAGGGAGATCGAAGGATCGAAGGAATGAACAATACGACCAAACTCGCGGCTGTCGGCCTGGTGACCTGCGCTGCCTCTTGCGCGACTCCGCTGCAGTGGAACCTCACTTCCGCCAGGCTCGGATTGTAGTCACAAGCGTATCCATCCGAGCAGGGCCGCAGGATTTTGGGTGCCGCGCGTGGTAACGTCGGTTCATGGAGATCGATGAGGACAAGATCGACGATGCCGTTTTGACGTTGTTATGGCTGACGCTGCATAACGA
>Ga0228710_1012268_pt1 | contig 10690 bp, 3 predicted proteins | sample MedpolnodulmetaG_FD_177995 | JGI IMG/M metagenome (GOLD analysis project Ga0228710, IMG submission 177995) | Root nodule microbial communities from Medicago polymorpha collected in Santa Monica, California, United States - pink nodules | ecosystem: Host-associated > Plants > Roots > Nodule... | reverse complement strand
GACACCACCACCTTCGACACCGCCAACTGATGTAGCTCCTTTGACACCACCACCCGTGGTTGATCCTTCCACACCACCACCTTCGACACCTCCTACACAACCACCAACTATGGTATCTCCTTCCACAACACCACCCGAGGTTGATCCTTCCACACCATTACCTTCGACACCTCCTTCCACACCACCAACTATGGTAGCTCCTTTGACACCACCACCCTTGGTTGATCCATTGACACCACCACCTTCGACGCCTCCTTCCACACCACCAAGAATGGTAGCTCCTTCAACACTGCCACCTGAGATTGACCCTTCGACACCACCACCTTTCACACCCCCTTCCACACCACCAACTATGGTAGCTCCTTTGACACCACCACCTTCGACACCGCCAACTGATGTAGCTCCTTTGACACCACCACCCGTGGTTGATCCTTCCACACCACCACCTTCGACACCTCCTACACAACCACCAACTATGGTATCTCCTTCCACACCACCACCCGAGGTTGATCCTTCCACACCATTACCTTCGACACCTTTTTCCACACCACCACCTTCGACGCCTCCTTCCACACCACCAACTATGGTAGCTCCTTCGACACAACCACCTGAGGTTGACCCTTCGACACCACCACCTTTCACACCCCCTTCCACACCACCAACTATGGTAGCTCCTTTGACACCACCACCCTTGGTTGATCCTTTTACACCACCACCTTCGACTCCTCCTTCCACACCACCAACTATGATAGCTCCTTCGACAGAACCACCCGTGGTTGATCCTTCAACACCACCACCTTCGACTCCTCCTTCCACACCACCAACTATGATAGCTCCTTCGACACCACCACCCGTAGTTGCTCCTTCCACACCACCATCTCCAAGGACACCTCCTTCTACACCTCCACCAATTTCCAAAACACCTCCTTCCCCACCACCACCTAAGATGACTCCTTTAAGACCGCCACCTTCGACATCCCCACCTAAGATCCCTTCTACCCCACCACCAACTCCAAGGACACCTCCTTCCCCACCACCTCCTAAGATAACTCCTTTCAGACCACCACCTTCGACACCCCCACCTAAGACCCCTTCTACCCCACCACCAACTCCAAAGACGCCTCCTTCTATACCACCACCAATTCTCAAGACACCTCCTTCCCCACCACCACCTAGGATGACTCCTTTTAGACCACCACCTAAGACCCCTTCTACCCCACCATCAACTCCAAGGACACCTCCTTCTACACCACCACCAATTCTCAAAACACCTCCTTCCCCACCACCACCTGTGATAACTCCTTCGACACCTCCACCTAAGACCCCCTCTACCCCACCATCAACTCCAATGACACCTCCTTTTATACCACCACCAATTCCTAGGACACCTCCTTTTACACCACCATCAATTCCAACAATACCGCCGCGTAATTGCCCAATTTTAGGCTTGAAAGTTTGTGCCAGTCTATTGAATACATCCATGATTAACCGACGAACCAATCCTTGTTGTAGCCTCATCAGCGGCCTTGTTGATCTAGATGCCTCCGTGTGTGTTTGTACTGCACTCAAAGCTAATGTCTTGGGAATACTAAGTCTTAACATCAATTTTGACATGGGAGTAATCTTGAACCGTTGTGGGCGTAATTGCCCTGCTAATTACATATGTAGACGTTAAGAATATAACATGTATGAGCAATGGCCAATGCATGCCATTGCCAATGGACGATTCCTACTATAATATATTAACTAATTATGTACTAATAAATCAATTACGTCCATTATAATAATACTAAATAATATGTTTCTGGTGATCTTGTTCTTAATTGTGATATCTATGGAATCCTCTGCATTTGTTGAATATTGGGAGCCAAAGTTGCTTATCAAATATGTCTTTTCTTTATACATAGTTTATGAAATTGCATGTGTTAATTTTATATTACTTATAAATTAATTTATATTAACATAAACACCACTATTACTTATTAAATATGTCTTTTCTTAATTTAAGAACTCTCGCAAGTGGATGCTTGATAAATTAAAATTTTAATAAGCGGAAGAAAGTTTGAGTCCTCTAGAAGCTTATCTTATGATAAACAAGTGACTTATCCTCTGATAAAGCTTTCCCTCCAAAACTGTGTAATTTAAATAAAGATACATCTGGGAAATGGTATATGAGGTACTAAGTAACATGCTATACAAGATATGATTTAGAATGTTAGAATTCATAACAAATGAAGAGAATACTTTGATTCAAAGATACGTCTTGTCAAAGGCCGAGATGTCCATTAAAGGTACAACATTGAAACGACAATAACATCAAAGAAATATGTGTTTTCTACTGCGCTATCGAACTCACAATCAATGTTTTTGTTTAATGGTCGTTTAGTTTTTCGTGATACATCTTGGACAAAATTATTAGAATTAAAAGAAAGATCTTACATGTGCTTGGTGTTAAAAAATTGAAATTAAATCAAAAAGGTAAGATGATACATGTCCATTTTCAATATGTTGTAATAATCCATCTTCCGAAATTTGATTAATCAACACTAAAAATAATCGAGCTCGCCAAAAAAAGTTATCAATAGAAAACTCATATTACGATGAATCAACACTTTCAATACATCAGAGAATCACACATGTTTATTTTCCCTGATTTTGTTCCGATTATTTTTATGTTTGTGTAGTAAGTGGTTATTACCTTTGAAAATTACCAAACTCAATTAGCTGGGTAATTCTGAAATGTAAAATAAGCTACACTAAAACAATGTTTAGGACAACACACTGATGATTAGATTTACAATTTGATGAAGCTTTTGTATTAATATATCTCTTGTATTTTGATCCACTCAACAAAAAATCTCAAGTATTTTGATAAAACTCAACTTTCTGCTTGCTATATAGATTTAAGAATCTGTATAATACTCCTCTATTTCTATCGAAGAATATCCTGAAACGAATCATTAAAGCACTACATTAGTAAAAAATTAACTTAACGCATCAATGATAATCAATTAACTTTACAAACTGGAGTACATCATTTCAATGCATCAAAATTATGAGAATTGTTCATGATTAAAATTGACATCACAATCTTGTTGTCAACAAAGAATTAATTTGGTTCAAGCTGTTATTTATTGCATCAATAACAATTTACAATCATCAAGAACATTCAATTTTAATTTCAACAAGAATTGATGAATGAATGTTCTTGCTAATGAATTGATGAATGTTCTTGAATCAAATCAAGAAAATTAATTTTTTGCATATTTTGTTAGTTATTTTCCAGAAATTGATGAATGTTCTTGTTAAAACAATGAAGATAACTATCGAATTTGACAAGGCCAAACCCGTCGAAGTTATTTTCAGTAAGATAGGACGAGAATACTTAAAGAAACAAGTAAGTTTACAAGAGAATTTAAGAAAACAAACTTGCATTGATTGAATGTAAATCGGTACACAAATTCATACATTTTGACTTGTAACTCGTTTCTCTCTAAATGCGGATAGTTTGAGTGTGAGTTTTATGTATGGTTGAATTGTGACCTGTTTTTCCTATGAGAAACTGCTATTTATACTAAAAAACTACTTACACATAGAAATTTGAAACTATAACTGCTACTAACGGTCTAAGACATCTCTTCGATTTGAATTTCGAAAGCATCTTTTGATAGTATCCGCTGAACTTTTATCTGAAACCAACTTGTTCTTCGACACCTTTTCTTTTGTCGAACCAGAATTCTTGTAACAGGAAATCTTGCTAAGTCTATATCTTTGACAAAGTAACAAACAACTTTCCATATATTCTGATGTCGAACATATCCACTTTTCCCTCGAACATAAAGTCAAACTATGTTGACTGCATTTAATATAGCCTATCGAAAGTGTAAGCTAACACCAGGTAACTATTGATGGAGAGGATGGGAGAGGATCAAGTGTTTTTCAATCTTACTTCCTTAAATTCACAATCTTCCTCAGTCTAAATTGTAAAAATAAAAAAGAAAAGACTTGTAATCAAGCACATTCAGAACATTACACAGATGAAATTTGAACTAGCAAAGTAACATGAAAAGCTTAACTTAGAACCGAAGGGCATAGAAAACAATTTGTGCCTTAAATTTGAGTAATTACCTATGAGTTTCTTATCAGATTTTGTTGTATCTGAACATTGAAATGAAACAAAAAACAATACTGTGAAAAAAGAATAACGAGAATGAAATTAGATAGACCTGCTAACAATGATAGTAAGACACTTGCTACACTCAGTTTTCAAGCACACATAGAAGAAATTAGAAGAAACACGGTATTGATAAAATTGAGCTAGTATTAATCTAAAAAGAGAAATCATAAACATAATTATAAAATGTTACTTTCCTTCCCGGAAAAGCAATAATCTAAAAAATGAAACACAATAATTCAGATCTAGCTGCATCCACTGCATTGCCTAAAGTAAAGTAATAATTATTTGTAATCCATTAAAGGCACAACATTGAAACCACAACAACATTAAGGAAAAACAAGTTGCCACAATATATTCTACTTGCCTATAAAAGCAAACTTTCAACACTCAGTTAAGTAGAACATAAAATCACATAAGAAGGTATTCGAAAAGAAAGGAAAAAAAAATTACTTTTGGAAGTAAAAACAATATTCAGTTATATTCTCAACAGAAACACATTTGCAAAGTGAATATATAATATACTTTTCATTGAAATATTACATATGCATCGGGATTATGGGAAATATATTGCAATATCCTCTCTATGAGAGAACACTCTGTATACCGAAGCAAAATCTCTTTGTAAGGAGAGGACGGGACGTGGCTTTGTAGTATAAAAACACATGTGCATAATTATGTAATGAGTCTTACAGTTAGAAGGGGCATTATGGTTCTTTCATGTTGGGATATCTCAGTTTAGTCACACTATTTGTACCATGTCATCACTATCTTTTACGTTATTGATATGGTAAATAATAAGTTCAGACATTTTGTCAGTATCACAACCTAATTTGGGACATTTTTAACAGAATGAGCCATTTGAAAGAAAAAAAAGAAAAATCCACAAAATGACAACAATGTTGGAAGTTAATTAAAATTACATCCATTGTTCTTGTGTAAGTCACAATCCAACAACTAAAACTCAGTAATGAAATCAGGTACAATAAGTGACCGGACTCATTCCTATTACATCAACTAGCGTCCAGACGGGCACTCCGTGCCCGTCTGTCCGCTTTTTCTATTGCGCTAACTTATATATGTAACTTATAAACATTATGTTTTTGGTTGATGTTGGTTTACTTCTTGATATATCTTGGACAAAATTATTAGAATTAAAAGAAATATCATACATATAGTTGATATAAAAAAATCAAACTTGATACAAAAGTTAAGATGATACATGTCTATTTTCAATACGTAAATTTGTAGTAATCCGCTAATGAATTTTGATTAATCAAAACTACAAATATTAGTGCTTGCCAAAACAATTATCAATGGAAAGCTCATATTACGATTAATCAACACTTTTAATATATTGTATAAATGTTAATCATACTTTTGGCATTGTACCAGATTGTGTCATAATACTTGATCATTCACATCCTCATCTCATCACTTCTAGGCCTTTATCCCTCACCATGTGTTTGTTTTTTGTTATCTGCATCTTCTTCTGAAAATTTCAGCTATCTAATGCTTCCTTTCCAAGTTTGATCTGATTCAAGAAAACTATAATTCTTTGGTAAATGAAATTTAAAAACCATTAATATATGCAAGCAAGAAGTAGACAATCATAGAATAATCAATATGAATAGATAATAATATAAAGACTAGATGAGCATCTCAATGGACATCTCACTCTCACTATTTCCCAAAATAAAGGGAAAGAAGAAAATTAGTTAGAAGTAGAATTAAGATTAACTAAAAAAAAAAATGTTTAAAATGAGAGGAAGTTGTCTTGAAAACAGTAGCTAAACCCCTGCAACTTTCTCCCTACTCTCATTATTGTTCCGTCTCTCCGCTTTTTTTTTTTTATTGCGCTATTTTTATGTAACATATCCAGGGTTTACCACCAATGGTAGTGAAAATTATAAGTTCAGGTTCAACAATAAAATATTATAAAAGGAACCCAAACCTGTAACATTACCAATAAGATAACTAAGGACAGGGTAACTGATTGAAGGCAGTCCACGGATGGGTATTATTTTTCTTCCATAAGTTTCCCAAATTGTGATAAGAACCAACATGCCTCGGCTTAGTAGGAAAACATGAACTGTATTATTTTCTTCCTCCACTTCCATAATCAGAAATATCTCCAACCTTGTATTCGAACACAGTTAAACATGATTTGACATAAAGAAGAAGAACTCTTCCTAAAATTTGTCACATAACTATCGATGTGAAGACTATTGTCGAACTGTGTCCAGAAAATGTTGACCAAAGTCATATTATAAACTTGAAGCAGACACACATATGTTTACCCGGTGAAGAAATTATGATGCAAATGGAACAGTCGAAGTTTGAAATGTAAAATCTGAGATGTATAAACAAAAAAAACTCATAAAAAAACATTCAAATACGGTAGTATTGTTCTATGTACATACTTTTTTGTAGATTTGATCAATGCACTTGTGATATTATTTATTCACGGTTATTTTCTCTCTTCACCTTTAGGCTGCGCATAAACTATTCTATATCATTCCACAATTAATGTAAGTTTTGTAGCACTGGTTTTGCCTCCCCCGTATTCATTTATAATAAAAAATTGCAGTGGGTTCATTACTTGTTTCTAGTTTGAAAGCTTTTGCAAAATAATTTCTCCCTTCATTATTATTCCTTTCAGATTTCCTGCATCATTTCATCCTTAAAACTACCTGTTATTTTTCTTAAGTGTACAATGCAACATCTTGAAGAAAAGTAATGCTAATGTCCTAAGTGAAAATTGCCAAAAAAATGTTGATTTCATACTTTCAATCACTACTAATTATATTATAACTCGGTGATGAGCAAGTACACTGGCCTGTTGCATTACTCACCACCATCTCCAACGAAAACCCCGACCTTCCAGCACCGACAACGTTGCATGTGGATTCTGTAGTGGTGCCGCGGTGATCCCATATCCCAGTCGCAATGTTTTCTGTTATAAAGATGTGATTGCAATGCTCCGCAACTCAATTGAAGGATGTGTTCAAGTAAAGAGGAAAATTAAAAAAAAAAAATTATTAGAAAGGAAAGAAAGATAAGCTTTAATGAATTTTGTCTTCTTTGGGGATGAAGTCCAAAGTAAACATCATGGATAGCATAAAACCAAAGATGCATATAGAGTGATTAGCATTTCAAGATTTTCTCAAATTATCTTTGATAATCTTAGAAGAGAGAAGGGATGGTGTATTAGTGCTCTAACCTGAATAACAGGGGCAGATAAGCAACAGCTTCATCCATTCCACTATGATCAATCTCGCCCCTCTCCTCGTGTAGAAAGGCATTCTTTGTACTCCTGAAGCAAGTACGAAGGTCAGCTTCATCATCCCGAAGCCTAGATGGAAAGAGAGGTGATGGTTCTCCTGACTCAGGCCAAAGGTGAAATAGTTGGTCCTCTATGGTTTTGGGTACTATTGTCATCTTTTGTAAGCTTGGGGCTTCGATTTTGGAACTTCACCTTCTGCTTTGCTTAATGCTGGAATTTGTGGATGCGAATATGTCATGTTTTATTTCTTTGTAGACACAATGACATGTTAAAAAGATTCTAATGCTAGAATAAGTAAGTCAGCACTTATGAAATTAGATTATGTCCCTGGTGGTGGAGTTTAATGAAGTTTGCAGTAGGCAAATACGTTTAATGATAGAATATCAATAAATTTTGTTTATATTTGAGTTGGGTTTGTTGTTGCACGTACGTATCAAAGATATGCATAAGATAATTTAAGCTTAACACCGTTTACACATTTTCTCATATGATTATCTCTTCAGTTTCCTTTTGTTAAAAAAATAAATTGTTCAGTTACCTTCATGGAGTATTGAGAATAATATAATTTGCACACCTAATTATTATAATGCCCCGTTCAGTGGCGGAGCCCTTCATGGGCTACGGTGGGCCACGGTCCACCCGAAAAAATTAAAAAAATAACGGTTATATGTCTATTTTGCGAGATTTTATACAATGTTGTGTCGATTTTAGGTTTCGGCTGATCCAAATTCCCGCAAAGTGGTGTAGTGGCGCACCCGAAAAATTTAAATAATTCAATTATAGGTCTATTTTGCAAGACTTTAAACAATTTTTCAAAGGTTATAGTTTTCCGCGGTTTCAAAAGTGGCATACATAAATTTAGTGGCCCACCTGAACTTTTTTTTTTTCTGGCTCCGCCAATGCCCCCGTTGAAATTTAATTCTAAAATTTCAATGATTTAGGCGGCTATTATGCGAACATACTCACATTTTAAAGCTTGGTTACTCGGTACGAAGACGTATTTTGAAACGTTTAACATTAAAAAATCTACTATATGTTTCTTTAAAAAAATTCAAAGATTTTTAGTGATACATGTATATTTGGTTATACAATATTTTCCAATCCTGTATAAATTTTCCGGAAGGAAAAAACTTAGGTACAATTCCTTAGGTGCTTTTCGTATGGTTCTTAACTAAATTCACCATGATTTCCTTAAATCCATAATTCTCTCAAAGTTTGTTATCTCCAAAAAAGTTGTATTTTTAGTTAAGAACCATACGAAAAACATCTAAGGAATTGTACCTAAGTTTTATCCTTTCCGGAAATCAATTTCGTTTTAATATATATTAAATTAGTTCAACTTATAAGACCCGTGCGGCGCATGGGTCGACAATCTAGTTTTGTAATGAAATGTGTAATAACGATAGGAGAGTAAAAATATATAGCTTAAAGGATCTATCTTAAACCCATGAAGAAAAATCTAATACAATTAACTTAAAGACTATGAGATGAATTTTTCCTTTAATATTCTTATAGGCAAGTGTTACGCAACTATTACTCTATCTAAAGAGCTAGATTTTACTTGAATAAACTTTTGCACCATTTATATTCTAGGGCATCAATACTATTCTCTCCATTGAAAAAAACCTTGAGAAAATAACGTGGAGATATGTACAATTGATAACAACATTTTCAATAGTCAAGATTAATAGTAGATTTTTACCATTGATAATGTAGAGAATAATGGTCCATATGCACACATTATTGCCTTAGGGTTTTTCAATTGAGATAATTTATCTCCCTGTTGGGGAGTTGCTAACATCATGGTTTAGTTGCTTCGTTCCACTATAGTGTGTTCTACTTCCACAACATTAAGGGTTGCTGAAGACATGTCATCTTATGTTATTTTCAGTATAAATTTCAGTCATTTTAGTTATAATTTGACCCAAAATCATGTAACTCCCGGAAATGTATGTTTTTCCTGAAAAAAATGCAAAGAATAAGCATGCCAAGAATAACGTAAGATGACCTGACATTAGAGAATAAGTGATGACATGACATTAGAGGAATTATATGCACGGTGTGAATCATGTGCTTATGTAAACATGAGTGAAGTTGCATGTGTGATTATACTTTCTAAATGACAAGGTTGGTGTAGTTTAAAGATTAAGCTAGATAATGAATGAGGTGAGAAATTCTTGTATTGATTTGATGTTATTAAGTGATGTACTTTGTTGATGAATGAATATGCTTGATGTGCTATGATAGAAGTATGATAATATGATTTGTATTGAGTTGAAGATAATATTCATGTAGAATTAGTATTCTAGGAATGTTGAGTATGTATATGTGATATGCATGAAATCCTTGAATGCTTATGTTGATTATACTTTAATTGTGGAATGTTATCTAACCCCCAGTGGTCGTTTGGTTGACCGCCTACCTTATTTGTATGGATGGGTAGACGGCGTGCAATATTAGTTGCTTTTCTTGTGAGTATGCTTGAGGCTAGCCTTGGACCTAACTCCTCTCTTTGCTTTGGGAGTCTTAGTTTAGGGCTCTGATTAGATGTCGGTCTTATGTCGTTTATATTTCATGTCTCTTGAGATCTTATCACTCAGCATGTTGAGATTGGAGTTTTATTTTGGAGATGTGTTATGAGATATGTGGCATGGCTGCTTTGGAGATTCATTTTATATGTTGTTGAGATGTTATGATATTATTCCGCTGCGATGTTTTGAAAAATTATTTACGCATGTTTGGACTTATAGAAGAAGTAGCATCTAAATCTTTTGTATGATTTATATTATTTGCTTGATTTGTATTATCTGTTGGGGGTGGTGAATCCGGATGCCAATGGTGCTCGGATGCGGCAAAGTCGGAAGAGCATTTTTTCAAATTTGGAAGAGTTACAATTATGTGGTCAATTTGGAAAGCGCAAATGATCTCATTTTTTTTGTAAAAGGTATTGTATATTTAGAGGTTGTACATGTCATCAAAAATATTTCTTGGCAATGATTTTTGGGAAAGAACTCAGGTGCCCTGTGTCTTTTTTTATGAATAGATTGTAAACCCAATGGATTGCTTGATTAGATAAGTGGTAATTTTGAATTCCAATTTTTCCTTTTGATGGATGGGGTTTGTACCACTAGTACTAATTCCCAAAACGTGGGAGTAATAATACTTCTTGTATTCCTTAAAAAAAAAAAAAAATAAAAATTTTTTTTTTTTTTTTTTTTTTTATGGATTAA
>Ga0228710_1012266_pt1 | contig 10691 bp, 5 predicted proteins | sample MedpolnodulmetaG_FD_177995 | JGI IMG/M metagenome (GOLD analysis project Ga0228710, IMG submission 177995) | Root nodule microbial communities from Medicago polymorpha collected in Santa Monica, California, United States - pink nodules | ecosystem: Host-associated > Plants > Roots > Nodule... | reverse complement strand
ATTATTTGAGATATATATATATATATATATATATATATATATATATAGACACACACACACTTAGTCACATGTGGTGTAAAAGTAGTTAAAAAGTTGTTTCGATTCTTGACTGATGGAGGTTTCTGTATTGACAGAAAGATCCCAAAACTGGTGAACTTGAAGCTCTATCTTTTGATTTTAATCTATGTGAAGCTGTGGCCACATGGGAACAGGTAAGCAACTGTGTCTTTGTTACTTGTGATTGTGAATACCCATAGATTTATACTCTCCTTTGTGGTTTAAATATATGTTTATGATATTCTATTTTGATAGATACTGCTATTATTGGAGTGTCTAAATATATATTTAATAGTGTACCACAAGACTGTTAAATTACCCTTACCAGCTTATTGACGTTGATGTCAGCTTTCTTCTGAGTTTTTTTTCTTTCTTTCCTTAAAGTGTTGTAGAAGGTATTTATGATGTATGCCTTAATTTCTATTGCTGTGTGTAATGACTGCTCAGGTGCGGAACAGCACCACTATACTCACCAAGGAATTCATTGATTCTTTACCAAATGGGTGGGAGGAGTATGCTTGGCGTAGGATCAATAAAGGAATACAGCTGTAAGTGAACGTGCATCTGGATTTTACTGAACAATTATATCATTATTGAATAGTGGTAGCATATAAGGAAGAAAGCCAAATTCAATTGCATTTTAATTCGTTCATTTATTAGAAATGAAGTATACTGAGCATAGTATTAGTATACTCTATATAGTTGATTATAAACTGCCACAGAGGTTATGCGAATTTCAAAACCTCAAATGATCTGAAGCTTTCTTTATCCTAAAAGGCAGAGTATATGTTGGCATTGAGCTCTTCATCCTGAAGAAGGCATGTGGTATATCATGTGAACTAGGACAATATGTAAATTTGCCTATTCTAAGACTTCTTTTGATTTGATGTTGAGAAGCAAACCATCACTGGAATTAGGTGGGTTTTATTTCAACATTTGGAAATAAGTAGACTAATGTCACACAGTATTACAAGGTTCAGCCTATAGTCTAGCATTCGCTTGCTCTTATAGAAGTGATAAAACCTTTTCTTATGCCATCTTTTCCACTCTGTCTTGATTGCTAAACACAACATACATAGGCTTCTCGATCTCATTGTATAACATAATTACCACATTCCATGGTTATCCTTTTATAACTACTTATAGTTATAAATTCAGGAGTTCTTAAGATAGAAATTGAAGTTGTTATAAAGTCTCACAAATAGGATTCTTCTCTGTTGCAGCAACCGCTGCGAGAACAGGACCTTGTGCATGGAGAAACTTTCACTAGTGCTCCCCGAAACACCACCATACTTCCCTCGACAGTATGGGCGCTGTGCTGTTATTGGTAATTCGGGAGATCTTTTGAAAACAAGATTTGGAAAGGAGATAGATGGTTATGATGTGGTCTTAAGAGAAAATGGTGCTCCAACACAGGTTAGTTGATCAACCATGTTTGTGTAATTTTCTTTCTATTCTGTCCCAAAACCTAAGACCTTGCCCACTAAGTTCTATTCACGTCTGCAGAACTATACGGAATACGTGGGTAGGAAAAGCACATTTCGTCTTCTAAATCGAGGATCTGCCAAAGCCCTGGATAAAGTTGTTGAATTAGATGGTATTATTGCTAATTGTTGTAATGAGTTCCACTTGTTACAATGCCATTATGAATTACAGGAGCCTTACTATAAATGCTGTTTCTGCAGAGCAAAGAAAAGAAGTCTTGATAGTAAAAACAACCATTCATGACATCATGAACAAAATGATCAAGGTATGCTTCCTTTTAAATGGAATCCACCTTCAAAGATCCTTTAATTGCTGCGCCACACATTCTATATACCCATTTGCAAAGCAATGAGCTTTTGTCTTTTGCAGGAACTACCTATAAGAAACCCTGTATATCTCATGCTAGGTGCTTCCTTTGGTTCAGCTGCAAAAGGAACTGGTCTTAAGGCTCTTGAATTTGCCCTCTCCATGTGTGATTCAGTGGATATGTATGGCTTCACTGTGGATCCTGGCTATAAAGAATGGTATTAAATGATTTGCTGGGAATTGGTATTTCTGGTTAATTAATTCTCTTTTTGAAATGTGATTACTTGATCAGTGGGCCTTATAAATTTATTTCAGGACAAGATATTTCTCTGAATCTCGTCAAGGCCATACGCCGTTGCATGGTAGAGCTTATTACCAGATGATGGAATGCTTGGGAGTAAGTAAAATATACTTATTGCTGCTAGTAGAAAACATTTTAAAACAGTTAAATTTAGCATCACGAAGATGATTTTAAGTACCGGAGGGCGTAGGTTAAAGTGATACTAATGACTTGCATTCGGTGCGTAAGGATAATAAAGATTTTTCTTGATATTGGCTGATAATTATGTATATATATACTTTTTTATTAGCTATAATCACGTCAATTATTGAGGCGTTCAACTAAGGTTGTATAAATCATAAGCAAGTGGTGTTTATTTTGTATTGAATTGGTGCCTAGCAGTTTGAGTATAATCATGTGTCTTGTTTTCTAATCATTGACCTTCTCATCTACCTTCTTCATTGTTAAGCTGATCAAAATTCATTCTCCCATGAGAGCTGATCCAAACCGTGAGGTAAAATGGGTTCCAAGCCCCCATATTATAAAGGCGGCTAGGATTGCATCAGAGAAATTACTGAGGTAAATGATTCCCGCATCCTCCATTTTGTTCTTTATTTCCCCTTCAAACCGTGTTCTATAGATTTTAACAGGGACCATATGAGAATAAATGTATAATTGTCATGGACCAACTATTCAAAAGTTTAAGCTGTTAGATGAAAGCTCATGAATGGTTTCATGTTGTCACTCAATAAATTATAGTATCAAATTTCTTGGCTTGTGATCCTGTTAGACAACTGAAATTTTGACAAATAGAATATTTAGCAGTTTGTAAATCATGTTCATGAGTGAAGGCTGTTGGTCTTTGACCTGCAATATTTAAAAACTGGAAAATGCTGATCACAATTCACAACCCTTTTGTATGACTTCATTTGGCCTCAGTCTTTCAGCCATGCTAGTTTACTGTTGTAAGTGCCTTCAGATTATCTCTCTAACTGTAAAAATTAAAAATAGCATGTGGTTTGATGTATAATATTGACCTTGCATGCCTCATGCTATCCTGCAATTGTCTGGTCACAAATCGCACATTATTAATTGTTAGCTGAGCTTGATTTTTAAGAGTGTATTAATTGAATCTAAAACTAGTTGCACTTTCTCAATTTTATGATTTTTACAGGAGAGTTGGAGCAGGATCTGAAGATCCATTGCGTGCATGTTCCATAGTTAAGAAGCAAGCTAAAAGAAATATAAATGCAGTTTCAAAACTCCGAAAGGCAGCACTTGATCATATGAGGTATGTGAAGAGCACAACCATGTATCCTCTGGAGCATAGTCCCGGACATGGGTTGCTTTGCACTGTGCCAAGTGCCAACTGATTGAACCGTACTGAAATCCTATGCAATCAATTTCTTCTGTCGGGAAGCATCTGGCTGCCTACCATTCAAAATCTTCTGTTAATTTTCTTGCAAAACGGATGTCATCAACTTGATAAAATGGCAATGGAGCTTCATACTTGGGGTTTGGAGGCAAATCTGCAATTTTTTAAAAATCTTTCTCATTCTTTTTGTTTGAAAACTACAAATATTCTGATTTTTGGTTGAGGACAAAATGATAGAACAACTAGGATACAATTTTTATGTGCTGCTTAGTTGAACCATAACAAGTTGAGCTGTAACGTTTTTTTTTTTCCTTCATAAATATAATATAATCGGAATAATAACTGTACATCCATAATATACACGTTTTACATATATTTAGGCATATAATCATAATATTATTTCTTCAAATGTATTTACACTATTAGTGTTGATTTTAGATACTCTAGAGGAACATATCTAGTAAATGGTGTCACTCAGACTGCATTTTTTGCTTTGTTGGAGTCTAAGAAAAGAGCTAAAAAATAAATTATAGATATGTCGGTAAGCCTGGATCTTCCTAAGTAGGATCAAACTATTTACGCTATAACAATAATACCTCTTCAAACATGTTGATACTATTTATGTTGCTTTTTTATGCTCAATAAATATGTCTAGAAATGGTGTAAACACGGCATAATTTTTAACTGGAGACTCAAGCAAAGAGCTGAATAATTAATTGGAGATATGTCGATAAGCCTGGAAAAGAAATGATTTTTTTCTAGATAGGATTAAAATATAGTACTTTGTAAAATAGATTTGACAATTGGAGGACATAAAGGAACATGCCATCACACTTCAAGCACTTAGAATCTATCATGAAAATGAGGAGATAGAGGAAAATGCTAAGCACGTTACCAGAGTAGGATGGAAGAAATGGAGAAATGATTAGTGTGTGATTTGCGATGTAAAAATGTTTCTCAAGCTCACTATTTAAGTGAACAACTTCAATATTTTCAATGTTATATGGAAGATTTCCGGTGGAAAAGTCCAAAAAGAAAGTAAATTCCGTCTTGCAATGAATGAAGAGTTGCATAATGCAAGATTCGATACGTAAAGATTAGATGAAAAACTAGAATAGTAACCACGATAGAGATAACATAATTCCAATAATTGTGATCAGGCTTGAGGGGGTGTGAGGGGGTGAAAGGGTTAGAGATGATCCAAATCCATTCTTAATTTTTTACTCCTTTTGTCCTGTATATAAGCATCCTTTTATTAGAGGCAAATGGTGCTTATATATAAGGACGGAAGGAGTACTAAATATGTTCATGTTGTTTAGTTCTTTAGAGTAATGAAGTGAAATCAATTCTTAATTACTTCTTTAGAGTGATGAAGTGAAATCTATTCTTAATTACCTTTTTAAAGTAATTAAGTGAAATTCATTCTTAATTTCTATTAAATATCTTCATGTTGTTTACCTCTTCAGAGTAATGAAGTGAAATTCATTTTTAATTAATTCTTCGGGGTGATGAAGTGAAATTCATTCTTAATTTTCTACTAGATATGTTCATGTCGTTTACTTCTTCAAAGTAATGAAGTGAAATCCATTCTTAATTACTTCAAAGTAATAAGGCTTAAATATGTCTTTCGGCCCTGCAAATATAGGTCATTTGAATTTTCGTCCCTGAAGTTACCAATCCTTCCAATCTGCAAATATAGGTCTCAGAGCCAATGACAAAGTGACATGTGTCCAGGAGTTAACTTTTTTTGAAACTCTAACCAGAACCTAACAAAAGGGACCAAAACAAGACAAAAAAAAACTTAAATACTCAAACAATCTTTTTTTAGTTAAGGGATTAAAACGGTACTAACTAAATACTGAAAGCAAAAAAAAAAAAAAAAGTACATTCAGTAACACGTATTTAGTGTAGATCCTGTTAAAAGCCACCAGATCCACCTCAATTGCAATCTTTGGGGAAAGAAAGAGTGAGAGGATGAAATAGCTTAGCTAATGTGTGTTAATGTACTTCACTTTGTTATTGATAGAACAACTAAAACTTAATCAAACAAACAAACACTCACAACTTCACAACTAACTAAGTACACATTCACTTTGAACCCTTCACCTTCCACAATTTCATTTCTTCAGAGCAAGAAACAAAACCCTAATTCTTCATTTCTTGAAGAGAGATTCGAAAATGGCGGAAATTCAACCGGCAGAGGGACAGATAAACGGCTGCGGAACCCTAATTCTCAACTCAACCGAACAAATCGGAGCCAAGCGACAGAGAAGACCAAGTGTCCGATTAGGTGATATTGGCGTAGACCCACCTTACGATTCTCACGCCCGACGCAACAACAAGAGCTGGAAACTCTCCTTCGATCATCAACGCAAGGAAAAAGATTCAATTGCTTCAGGTAAACCTTCAAAGGTTCGACCTTTAACTAATTTGAGTTCGGTTGGTGAATTCAATGAAACCCTAGATGGTGAAGGGAATATTGATAATACTGTTGCAATTGGTAGCTGGAAGATTAAAGAATCAAAGAAGAGAGGTTCTGTTGCTACTAAGAGAGTTAGATCGAATTGGGTTTCCAGAATTGATGAAATCGGTGGTGGTGGTGTTGTTGAGGAAAAATATAGTGGTGCTGAAGATGTGGATGATGGGTATAGAGAATTTGATGCTGAAAATTCCGAAAGTCCTTTGAAAGAACAAAGTCCTATTCATTCAATGGAAAATTTAGGGATTGATGGGCATAGAAGGAGTTTTAAGAGTAGGGATCATAATGATGGGATTGAGTTATCTGGGCCATCTGAAAATGGTGATAGGAATGACAATGTTGGGAGGATTAGGTCTGGTGAAGATGGGATTAGGATATGGCTTAATGGGTTGGGATTAGGTCGTTATGCGCCGGTGTTTGAAGTGCATGAAGTCGATGATGAAGTTTTGCCGATGTTGACGCTAGAGGATCTCAAAGATATGGGAATTAATGCCGTTGGATCGAGAAGAAAACTGTACTGTGCTATTCAGAAGCTTGGTAAGGGCTTCTCTTGAGTACTTAGATTTACTTGTTTTTGTTTTTTAGTACTAGCAGGGAAGGAAAGGATTCTCGGCCATAGCAAAATTCAGATGCATGTCTGAACTGAGTTTTAATATGTTCTCCCATGACCTTTTTTTTAGACTTGGAATCGTTAGGTTCTCATTTGAGAAATGTCCTTTTTAAAACCCAATGCAAGTACATATAACTGCAAGTTTTGTTCGAGCAATTTGTTGTTTTTTCATTTCATGAAGTAATTCTAGTTGTATTGTTGTCATTTGATAACTCAGAAAGATTAATATGAGGTTAAAAAATAAGCACATTGTAGCACTCTTTCTTAGAAGGAAAGGGAATTTATGCCGCATTGTGCTATCCATCGGAATACCAAGGATACAATTGTCAGTCTTGCTTTTTTGTTATGTAGACCTTGTTTACAACAAAAGTTGTGTTGGCTAAATCATTCAATATTTGATGCATCACCAATTCATATTCATATACAAACATCCTTGTGCCATGTAATTAATTTACATTTAAAGTGATATATATTGTCAATTTTGAATTTCTTTTTACACAACTTATTACTTATGTAAACTTTGTCTGCTCCAGTCTCTTTCATTTTTTATGTGGATGCTATGATGTGGTGGTCCTTCAACCAATAGTAACAGTTTTTCAAAACTTAACTAACTAGTCATTTTAGGGGCTGTCCTTTATGTAAATTAATTACCACAACTATTTTGTAGATATGATTGCATTTTGGTATCTTTGATGTGATTATCGTGGATTTAATGGAATGCTCTGATTCTTCTTAGTTACATTGTTTAGAATAATGCCATTGGCAATATCTGTCTCTGCAGCAACCGTCAAAACTCAACACTGAGTACTAGTTTGATTTGAATTTTACGACTTTGTAAATCCACTTAGTGACTTAATGGTAGAATCTATTGTTTATAGTAATAACCGGGATTAATGTAATTCTTTGAGCTGGTCTTTGTGGTTGGTGTTAGCTGCTTTCCCCAAAGTTCTTTGTTCTTGGGTTCATATGCTATGGTATCGAACCCTTTTGAGGAAGTGTAGATTTGATGGTGGTTTATTCTTGCTAGGCAGAGACACATTGCAATTGGCAACTGGATTCTTTTTGTTTTCTTTATCTAGTGATGGAGCCACCACCTAAGTGCATGTTTGGATGAGATGTGGGAGACAACCATGGTGAGCCATCATGATTTTGACAAAAGCTACATTTTGTTGCTCCACAAAATCATGGTGCCTCACTATGATTTTTTTCAATAGCACTGTTCATCATACATGCACTAAAAGGGAACATTTAGGGGTACTTACTGGATGAGAGTTAGGATCTTGTTATTTTTTTGGTAACAGTTAGTATATTAACTTATTTATTGAAATATGATTGTGCATTTCTGCCGAGTCTTGGATCAACACATTCTGAAATTGTCTTCACATGGTGGTGAATTTGATAAAAGATTATTAGTATAAGGAGGCTCCACTGACAGAATTGGGTGCTTTCCAGTTGCCGTAAGGTTAGCTTAAAGAACAATCCGGGCTTGTAATGCCTATGCCTATATAGACAAAACCTACCCCTTATGTTTTTTTTTCCTTTCATCCCATGTTGTGTGGGACTCCTGGTAATGGGACCACCAAACCATTTTGATCATCTTCTCTTGTCAGGAGACCATAACTGTTCAATTGAGAGGTATGGAATATTTGGGAAGATGAAGAATTTTATAATGATTGCATTAATGGAGGGTAAATACCTGATAGATAGTTGGGAAATTACGTCCTAGCAGTAGTTAGGTGTTCAGAGCGGTAGTGTGCATTAAATTGCAAAAAAAGAAAAAACATAATCATGTTATAGTCTCGAAGAATCTACTCTAGTCTAGCAGTGAATTAATTTAATCTCTGTTGTTGGAGAATCTGTTGGACACTATGAGTACTGTTCCAAACTGGATTTTCTCTGTATGCAAGAGTTTGAGTTTTCAAATACCATTTGCTTAAGTTCATAAAATTGTAACTTTGAATTTTCGCTTAGAAATTTCTTATACTAGATATATTTTATATGTAAAAGTTAAATGCTTGTGATAGTCATATTCACACAACTTTTTATGTAAAAGTTATTTCTTTTAGTTTCTTAAACAATGTCTTGAAGACACTTGTTAGTATTTTCAATTTTATATTCATTCTTTAACAACTAGAGCGGGTCACGATAAGTTTTTGTTTATTCTCAAATAAGTTAATGGTGACTAGAGTTGGGATCTGCTCTGGCCATTGGAAAGCTTTAGTAGGGGGAGAGAAAGACATAATGAGTAAAAAAATAATATTAAGTTGGAGAGAAGAATGAAATGTCAGTCCAAGAGAAGGGTCACCCTCAACATCATTGCAGCATTTGTGGATATGTTAACAAAACCCTCTTGTATATTTAACCATGTCATGGATCCTTGACACCATTGTTGGTGTCTTAGTGTGAAACCATGGTTGGTGTTTGACACTTGTATGACATTTAATCCTCGACAATTATCTACACTTGAATTCTAACAAAAAGAATTTATCATCTCTACCTCTGCAAGCAAATGAGGTAAAATATATAAGAAAAACACAAACATAAAAGGGATCGTTTGAACCGCAAGCATAAGAAGGAATTATCTACTGCGTACACCTCCATGAGATAAAGCCTTGCCTCGTGTGCATTTATTCATCGGAAATCACTCGAGCAATTTCTTTTCCTTCTCGTTTTTTCTTATCAAACATCAGCTTGTATGTTCTTTCTTTTACTTTGAATGAATAAAATTGCAAATATTCACAATCAGGAGCCTTTAAAGGCACAAATTCGCTTCTATTAGGCATGAATTTTTCCCCATAACTGTTACTTCTCTTCAGGATTGAGAAAATTATACATGGGTGAATCCTAAACTTCTAATTATAACTGTTACTGTCCCAACCCGTATTAGTATATTCATACTTTTAATATGATTAAAAAAAATTATATGCACCGACATTAAAAAAAATACTGCAACAATCATACTCATTTCATTAATAATAAAACTTCTAATTCAAGATGGTACATTAATGAAAATGTGAAAACTTGTTGAAGATGTGGCCGTGTTTGCTAATGTATGGACAATTTTATTGATTTATAATTCGAATGATATTCTCCTTTACAATAAAATTTGGACACTTCTTAGCGTCTAGTTCAAAGTCTACATCCGTAAGATGTAAATCTCGAATCCATTGGATTGCCATCAATAAACCAAGAGCTTCATCCGTGTCTACAACCAAAATCAGTGAAAATCATTTAATTTTGTTTTGAGTGATTTGTGATGGATTGATAATGTAAAAGATGTTAACGGAAAATGTATCAATAATATTCTATATAACATTGTATCAAGATTTGTGATTTACGCATATACCTATACCATCTTTGTTTTTCCCCGAGTTAAATTTTATCATTGTCTTGTCTTAAGATGATAAGGATAAACGAACCGTTTTCTTTAGATTTTCTCAAAATCAAAAAATGAATATGCCCAAATTATCAATTGAATGCATTACCTGGAGTTGCTACATGTCTTAGAAGTTAGAAGTAGATAACATATTCACAAGGTAATTATTAAGAGTGAAAAAAGTATAGTAGGTAAGACAAGAAACAATCAAATAGCCAGGGAAGCTCGCCAAATTAACCAAACAAGGTTAGTTCCTTAATCATCCATGAATATGGGATAGCTAGGCAAGTCATCCTTGGCTGCCAGACATGACTCTTTGTCCACGTACAAGACCCTTCCTCTCAACCAGTTTGATTAATATTTATGAGTTGAGTTATGTTGTCTCATCTCAATCCCCTATTTATATACTTATAGCTGGCTTAGCTAGCCACTTCAATTATCATATACAAAGTCATAATGTGACATATTGACATTTTTACTTTTGACTTATTGACATACTACGTTCGATATCTCGCACGTAGAGGTGTCAATATCATGGGGCCTTGAAGTTTTGGCCTCAGCCCACATAGTAAGGGGATTTGAATATTCACAAAATTAAAAAGTCCACATTCATGCAAGGCTACAAATAAAAAAAATCAAAAGGCCCCAAAATTTCTATAAACATTTTTTTTTTATCTAAAATTTTTTTTAACGAAAAAAACTTTTTTTTTACCCAATTTTTTT
>Ga0228710_1012264_pt1 | contig 10693 bp, 4 predicted proteins | sample MedpolnodulmetaG_FD_177995 | JGI IMG/M metagenome (GOLD analysis project Ga0228710, IMG submission 177995) | Root nodule microbial communities from Medicago polymorpha collected in Santa Monica, California, United States - pink nodules | ecosystem: Host-associated > Plants > Roots > Nodule... | reverse complement strand
TGGGGGGGGGGGGGGGGGGGGGGGGGGGGTGAACTTCCTTTTATACTTCGAGGTTGTCCGAATTATGTAATCCGGACAAGATTTCGAATTCTTCGGATTACGTTTTCCGAAATGGCTTTTTTGTAATTTTTACATGGCGCGTGAGAAGGGCTAGGGTGAGAAAAGTAATAGTCATAAATTTTTCTTCTCATTTTTCTCCTTTTCTCTCATTCTTCAATTTTCTTCATATGGTATCATGAACCTCTCGATTTGAGGGAGCTTTTTCTTCTGTTTTCATGGCTCCTCGCAACAACAATGGAGTCACATTTTCTTCTATCACCGTTCTTGATCCAAATTTGGATCAATCTTCTCTTTTCTTTGTTCATTCCAGTGATGGACCTTCTTCCGTATCTTTTACACCAGTTTTGAATGGTTCCAACTATTACTCTTGGGCGTGTTCCATGCGTAGAGCGCTTAGTGGAAAAATGAAGTTTGAGTTTGTTGATGGCACGATTCCCATGGTTACAGATCCGTTTGATCATTTATTTTGTGCGTGGAATCGCTGCAATATGTTGGTTCATTCATGGATTATGAATTCATTATCTAAATCAATTGCGCAATCGATCGTTTTCATGGAGAATGCGAGTGATGTTTGGCTTGATCTCAAAGAACGGTTTGCTCAAGGTGATTTGGTACGTATTTTTGAATTGATGCAAGAAATCTATGCACTAAAACAAGATTCTCGTTGTTTTACTATTGAAGATTCTAGTTTTTTCGATAGATATATAATATATTTAATTGCAATTCTAGGAGTATGCTTTTATATTATATTAATTTATATTTAAAAATACTCGGTATACATCACATAAACATAATTTATTTTGATAGAGTATTTAAAAATACTCTACCAAAATAGAATCGATATACATTATTATGCAGCAACTAATTGCTTAATATTAAGGGGAACGCATAATTGTGAACTCAGTTGTATCTAATATGCTAGTGTATTCATTTCACGTGTATGATTGGCCTCTCTCTCTCTCTGATTAAGCAACTAAGGAGAATGTTTACTGATTTCATTTGGAGTGGGGATATCTCCCATAAAAAGATTTACATTGTGGCTTAGAGTCATATATGTAGACCAGAGATAAAGGTGGATTAGCTCTAAAAGATCATTTGGGGTCAATAAAGCTGTTCTTTTGCTTCTTTGTTGGAAGCTCATTACCTTTGTGATGTTTTTTGTATTCTTTCTTTTGAGTAGCAGTCAGGCTTTTCCTGTTAGTCACTGTTCCATCTGTATCAACAAATGATACCATCTTCAATTATGTCCCACATTTCATCATCAACACCAATGATGTAGCTGTACATCTTGATTTTCTACCATGAAAATTGAGGAGCATCTCCACTTAAGAATGGAAGGTTTACTGAGAAAATGTGCTTATCATTTGTGGAGGTGTTGTAATCATACTGAATAGTAGTATTACGGTTTCTACCTGAACCAGTAGGACTATAATCACTTTCAAAAGACATGTTTTTCTCTCCGGATCTTAACTGTGGCACAGTTAAGTGGATGAGCACAGTTCGTGCTCTGATGGGGGGGGGGTGGTGGTTGAATTAGGTTGACTTTAACAAAACTTTTCTAAGTGTTTTTGAAATGGTCATAGTCTGATGAGCTCAGAGTCGGTTTGCAGCGGACATAACAAACATATATATATATATATAGAGAGAGAGAGAGAGTAGACACAAGACAATTTATACTAGTTCCTCCTACAAACCAGGAGTAATCCAGTACCCTTGCACTTCCAAGAGATTTCACTATAACCACACTGGATTACAATTGCTCATGGACACTTCCAAATGCTCAAGAACACAAACAAGAGACGTCTAATGCTCAATCACAACTAAAAGAGACTTCCACTGCTCAAGCACACAAGCAAGAGACTTCTAATGGTTTACAAATAAATAAGATTTTTTCTTACACTTGATATACAATCAGAGGTGTAAACAATACAATTCAGAACAGACTCGAAGATTTAAAATTTCTAAGATACAAACTTTGATAAGAAATTTTTAAGTGTTCTATACGCTTTTTGATTTGACAAAGTAAGGGAACAATTAAAATAGCAGAGTCTTGTTATTGTTCTTCAATTATTTATCTTATATAGGCGTGGATTTGAGAGACATTGGAGAAGAGTGCCAACACAATAAGAGTCATGGAGAAGCTTTCAAATCAAGGACGTTTGGTCTTTCCTTGATATGGATAATGTTGTTTATTAGAGATTTGAAATTCTTTTGCTAAAACTGAAATTTTCCGTTCATTCTCTTTGTCGTTGAAGTTCTTTGCTTGTTTCTACACGTGGTCAGAAGAAGACAAACAATACTATCAAACTTTGATAGAGATAGCTACAACAGTGGACAAATCTGGTGTGGTGTCTGGGTCCCTCAAGATTTTTTATACTTCATAGTCTGGATGTCTTCAGAGTCTGATGAAGATCTTCAACTTCTGAGTAGCATCCTTTGTTCCGATCCAAGGTGTTGACTTATAATTGACCTTTCTTCAGATCTTTTACTATAGTCTTTGAACTTCTTTTGTGCTTATGATGCTCTTATACATGTTCATACCTTGTTAAATTGCAATCCATGGTCCTGCACACTTGAACATATATTAGCATATTCAATTGTTCTTTGATACTTTATTATCATCAAAACCTTACAAGCATTGTACAAACCAATTTTGTTCCAACAAATTACTTTGACATTCTTAAACCTTCAATGGTTATATTCATATAATACATTAGGGAGCATAACCATTAAAGAGAGTTAGTGATGAAGATATTGACCCGACTATTTTGTTCAGAGGTTTTAAAATCAAAGTAATCACTAGCACTATATTCATATTGTGTAGTTACTCATATGAATCAGATCTAGTCTCTCTCTCTCCCTCCCTCTCCAACCACTTTGTCATGTGAAAAACACCCTTATTGTTACAACTAAACTAATCATAATCGCATTAATTACTTCTAAACTAGACAATCCTTGTGTAAATGTAAATGAACTCTTTTGTATAAATATTACTACTTGATGACATGCTAGTGCACTTTCTAGCATAGTTTTAAAACTCGGCTCGGTCATCGACTCGGCAAGGGTACTGGGTCACTGGGTCAATGGTCGAACCACTGAATCGTTGGTTGAACCGCATGACTGAATCGGATTAAACCGGATAACTCGGTTAGATGACTCGGTCTCAAGATTAAATATTTATAGGTTTCTAACTAGATTAAAATACATATCAAACTATTGTTTTATAGGTATTTAACTAGATTAAAATACATATTAAAATATATAAATTAATAGCATTGCTTTATATTTTGGTTGTAACGGGTTTTTCTAATTGCAGTTTCTTAGAAACATTAAAATTGGGCTTCTTTGACAAGTCCATTATATACCACAAAGTGAAAACCCTAAAGATATATAGCTATAACACATCACAATGAACATTAGCCGCCACAAAGCCTAACAACAGTGTACAACATTTCTTTTCTCTGCTAGTTCTTCTTGTTTGAATCTTAAATGGAGCTTTCAACAAAGAACTACTAAGGGAATTTGTATACAGTTTCAGTTTCTTCTCTCTTTCCATTCGCCGCTAAAGACCAAAAATCCTCAAACCTTTCTTCTTTCTTTTTCTGGTTTTTTTTTTAGAATGTTGAGCATGAGACCGGACGGTTCAATGAACCGGCCGAGTCACCGGTTTTGACCGGTTTTTATCGAGTCGCACCGATTCACACCGGTCTAATTGCATGACCAATCTAATGATAAGCTCGAACCGAATACCTCACCGGTTCACGGTTGGACCGGTCAGACTGACCGGTTCGATCCGGTTTTTAAAACTATGCTTTCTAGTAATTTTGTCATCAATGACTCTTATGAAGGTCATGTCATTATGACAAGATTGATTTGATTATAAAAAAAATGCCTCATACTGAATTAGTGTCAGATTTTCATGTCATAGTGGAGACCTGGTTCTTTTAGGGAATAATGTTCACAAGAAAAGGGATTTCAATCGTGACCTTTTTAAAATTTATCCTTAACATAATATAAACCTTTCTCAATTGTAAACTTAAAACACAATAAATTACCAATTGTATATGCATGTAGTGAGATTTGCGTATACATAAAGTAGAAATTAGAGTTAATTTGATTGATAGATTTTTCAATATGGTTCTTTCTCAAGTATTTAATGTGGTTTATCCAATATGGACTAGTCTAATCCTTATGACTACGTGATTTTCAAATATGGTTCTTCTCAAGTGAAAATGATTTATTTTTCAATTAATTCAATAATAATTTCAAATTTTGTATACAAACCAATATATGCATCAAATAACATAAAGACTTTACAGTAAAAGAAAAAGAAATCAACTTTTAATTGACTATATTTGAATATACACATTTGATGATCTAGATGTATGACAATGTTTTGCTTTGACAACACTAATGTGTTTTTTCTTATTTGAATAAAACAATGTCATTACATTTATTGCTTCAACTTAAAATTTTAAATATATTTATTCTGATGATTTATATTTATTATTGTGTTTTGTTTTGACCAGATTAATGTCTTTTTTCTTACTTAAGGAAAAGTTTTCTATCATTTGCAAATTTGAACATGTTAATAAATTCAAAATAGTATGTTTGTATTGGAACTTGTGCATTTTATAATAAAACAACTTTTTAATAAATATTTATTGATTTTCAATACAAAGTTGAAGTAGATAAAATAGTCACAAGGAAGGGGGGTTTGAATTGTGACCCTTTAAAAATTATCCTGAAACTTAAAAGTGATTCTTAAGTTGTTTACTTGGAATAGTTAAGTTAGTATTCTGACTTCAGAACGTTCTGAAGTTCATACACAAAAAACTGTTTAACAAAGTAAATGTGCAAGTGTGTGTTGTGTATACTGTCATTAAAGAGTATATAGAAGAGAGAAAGAACACACATAGATTTATAGTGATTCACCCAATGTGGGCTAGTCCACTCCTCACAATCTTGTGAGAGTTTCCATTATGATGCTTGAGATAACCTCTCAAATCTTGCACCTTACAATCCTTGTTCACCTGAACAATTACAACTCTATATTCTCAAAGCCTCAGCAGGCTTGCACCTTCTTGCTAAGTTAACCACTTAGACTTTTACAACCTTTACTCAAACTAACACTTTAGTACCCCTAAAGCTAGATGAGATTTTGATTACAATTTGTATGGAGGTTGGATGTTTGAAAACAAACAAAGAGGAATGGAAGAAGTTATCTTTAAAAGAGATAACATAAAGAATTGATTTACACTACAAAGAAGATAGAAAGAGTCTTCAGTGATGATCAATTCAAATTGCAAGAGCTTCAAACACGTTTCAAATGTTTTCTTGTATGCTTTGCAATGGTGCAAGTAATGATGAGCCTTTGATCTCTATTTAGAGTCTTTGGGCTCATATAACCGTTGTAGGGTGTCCAATGGTGTTATGCCATGTGTCCTGGGTCCCACAAGTTTTTACTTAAAATTCTAGGTGAACATTCTGATCAAGGATGAACTTCAAAATGTTGTTGTGTTCGTGATGATCTGTATCTTGGTTCATCATGATATTCATCTGGGTTCATCATGTATGAATGAACACATGAATTTCTGGGCGTGTCATATGCTTTTTATATGAATTTCTGGGCAATAACCAAAGTATGGGCTTTTCCACATACATCAGAAAGTTACTTTCCCATATTTGCCTAGGGACTGGTGCAGGAGTGATAAAGTGGAGTCTGCATCTTCATGCCCATGCTTTGAGGGATTGTGTGGTCCATGTATTGCACCAACTCCCATGCGTGTCTATCTCTGATTGAACAGGACAGATTTGCTTTGCTTTTGTTTTTTGCTTTTTCACCTACTGTATTGTTCATAAAGTAAGCATGTGTAGAGCTGAACATTCTGACCATCAGAATGTTCCTTTTGTTTCATTTAGGATGATTTGTAAGACTACCATTTGATGTAATCAAATCCTAACAGTGAAACATCAATGAAGAGCAGTGATTTTAACATCTAGGATGATATTCCCTTTTGGAATATTCCTAGTACTTCAATGTCCATAGTCTTAAATGAACATTGAGTATCCTTTTTGACATAATTCTTGTATATGCCTTTATTGCTTGATTGAGCCATGCAAATGTACTTTCCTGGACATTTATCCATGTCACATGTGTCTTGCATGACCTTGATCAATGTTCTTGAGATTTTTGGCTTATATAAGAACTACCTTCTGATCTCTGCTTGAGCATTCTTATTATCTCTGAGCAACATTCTGATCTAACTTTCTGACCTCAGTGTTAGATCATGAATTCAAATGTCCTTTGATTTCTTGAATCTTGGTATGATTTAAACCATGTCCCTGTCTTAGTAAAACACTCAAGAACACAAGTTAAATACCAATGAATTAATCAAAGTCCATTAATTCTTTAATCATAATGGTTTAATCATAATGATTTATTATCTTTAAAATTAAAATTAATTAAGTCTATTTAATTCATTATTAGTCCTTGCACTTTCATCACTTTTTGTTATTGGTCCCTACACTTTGGTATTAGTCCCTGAACCTTTTTTTTCTTTTTCTTTTTTAATTATTTCAATGATATTGTTATGTTTTATTATTATTTTGTTCATTATTTTTATTGAGAGATTAAGCTTTAATCTTATTGCATCGTCTTTTTCTATAACTGTGATGCCCCTGCTGCCAGCTGAGCCATGTTCACGGGGAATATTAGACAAATTATTGAAATTGATGAAATAAGCTAATTAAAATTATGTTATATTCTAAAATATTCACATTAATAAAAAAAAATATTTAAATTTAATTAGATCATCGAAGAGTATATATTTTTCATATATATTTACTTTGCAAGGGAAGATACTGTATATTTTTACATAAGATGGAAAGGAAAGATAAGTTAAGGTTCTCTTAGAGCAGGAAAGTGTAACTTACTCTAAAAATGATTCCTATTAATAAATAAATTCTTAAATATTTAATAATAACTAAAAACTACAACATGACCATCATTTTAAATTTACATGTTTAACGGCTAAAAACTCTTACGATGCATTTTTTTAATTTTTTTTCCCTTTTCATAATGTTTTGTTTGCCTACTAACCATACGACTTACCATTACCATATTGCACAGATAATGGTGATTTAAACTTTAAAGGTGATTCACCAATATTAAGAATCCATATTGGTGATTTAAACTAAATAAAAAATTATAATTGTAATTTTGTTAGGGGAGTTTTTTTAGAATTATTCTCGATAAACATAATAAAATCATTGAAAGATATTGAAAAATTAAAAATAAAGGGTTCAAGGACCAATACCAAATTGCAAAGATTAATATCAAAAAGTGCTGAAGTGTAGGGGCTAATACCTAAACTTTGGAATGTTTTCATTTTGAAAATTTTGTCTTTTAGTGTGCCACATGGCATGGAATGATTGGTCCATGTGGTACACCGTTAGTTTTTGTTTTTAACTTGGACTTAACCGAAGGACCAAAGCCAAAATTTTTGCAAAGTGCAAGAACCAATGCCAAACAAAAAAAGTGCAGAGACCAATACCAAAATATGATTAAAGTGCAGAGAACAATGACATATTTAAGGCTTTATTTTAATGATTTAATGTATTGAAATGTTTTTTTTACCAGACTAATGTGTTTTTTATTTTTTAAAGAAAGATTGGCCCTTACATTTAATGCATCAATTTAAAATTTTGAAAATATTTATTGCGATGATTTAGATGTATTATTTTGTTTTGTATTGACCAAATTAATGTCTTATCCCTTATTTACGGAAAAAATCGTCTTTACATTTAATGCATCAATTTAAAATAATTGACTTTATTTGAATATGGTATTTTTTTTTAGTGGTCAGAGTTCGAACCGCAGACCTTGCATATATTATGCATTGTCCATACCATCTGAATTAAACTCACAAGGACAAATATAATATTTATTTTGACGATTTAAATGTACTTTTTTATGATTTAAATGTATTGAAATGTTTTGTTTTGACCAGACTAATGTGTTTTTTCTTATTTAAAGAAAGGAAAATGTTGCCTTTACATTTAATGCATCAACTTAAAATCTTGAATATATTTATCATGAAGATTTAGATGTATTAGTGTGTTTTGTTTTGACTAGATTAATGTGTTTTTATTTATTGGGTCATGTTAATCAGTGCCCCAAACATTAGTTAAGCACCTAAAAATAAAAAGAAAAGACAAAGTTAGCATTAATGTATTACTTAACTAGTGCCCAAAACACTGGTTAACATGATCATTTCTTATTTAAAGAAATCCTTGTCTTTATATTTAATGCATTACAATGTTTTATTTTGACCAAACTAATGTGTTTTTTCTTATTTAAAGAAAATGTTGCATTTACATTTATTGCATCACCTTTTTTTGACAAAATTTAATGCATCAACTTAAAATAGTTAACATGGTCAAGGTGCAATCTCACAATATGCATATATAAGTAGATAAACACATCAAGAATACAATATGTTGTATGCACAAGATGAATACTACAAGGAGTTATGTTGTCACAATAGTTCTTTTATTTGGTTTCTTCATTTGTGCACCAGGTTTGAAACTACTTAATTAATTGCGTATATGATCTATCTTCATTGTGATGTTTAACTTCAAACATGTTAGTCTACACTTCAAATCTTTCATTTTTTTACATTCAATACTAATCTCATGTCTACATGTATTGTTTGAATATTTAGATACATGCTTGGCATTGGAAAGAAGAGAACTTTTTGGGATAAAATGTGATAATGATGCATATTGCCGGTCTGTTTCTGATTGTGATATTCATAAGGGAGAACAATCACATTGTATTGATGGGAAGTGTTGGTGTTTTTTGCCACCATCTTCCGCTAATAAACATACATAGCTAGTTTAATACCCTATATTGCGAGTATTGAATGTTGTTATGAAATTTTCATGTATGAAAAAAATAATATGCATAAATTGGAAATTTAGTGGTGTTGATGTTTTTTCTGCAGCGATACTTCTATTTTTATTTATAAGAATATTTATTGGATCACGAGGTTGTTCAAGGATCATCACATTGGTCTCTGAACAATTATATAACTTAGTCGGAAACCATATATTAATGTGAAACCTTTAAGGTATAGGGTTTAGTGGCGGAGCCACTCACAACACTGTGAGGGCTCCTTCCTGCACTATTTTTTAATGTAATACTACTATATCTCCGTACTAATAACTTTACACATTTCCTTTCTTTCTATATAAATAATAACATCACTCATCTAGTTTATGTAAATTTTAACGCTAATCATAGAACATTGGGGTGTTTGCTTTTACTTGTTCCAACAATATTTTAGAGTTCAATAATTGTTGGAACTTACACAAACAAATACATATATCTTGCTTTATTAGTATCAATTAAAGATGATATATGTCTATACAAGTAACTTTTAGGTAATTTTGACTAGTTAAAATTTTAATTTGTTTGTTTACTAAGAACACAACCCATGATAAAACATCTTACGTATTTAGTTGTTGTCCCTCACAATTATTTGTTGAGAAGTATAAATAAATTTAAATTGCACAATAGTGGATCATAATATTTTTACAATTGCAATTTTATTTTATTTCAACTACCATTATAACATGATAATGTAAAAAATAATTGTTATTTCTCATTCTTCAAAAACATATATATATTTTCATAATCTAAAGAGTAGTAAATAATATTCTGATGTATACATATACTCTTAAGATTGGTAAAAAAATACATATACTCTTAAAAAAATTATTATATTTTTTATGTTATATATATGTCGAACATTTCCCCCGCACATTAAAATTCCTAGCTCCCTATTGATTGGGTTTATGAGTCCTCACATTTAGTAAGTGTAAACATCCAATTTTCTTTCCAATGTGATACTTCTTACTAACACTTGGTATACCAACAATCTACCTATGAAGTGTGAGTCCATCCATTCTCTATGGGTTTGCTTCCCCTCAAATGGAAGTTTTTTCATCCATATTTATTTGCACCGCTGTTGCTGACCCTAGGGTTGAGCACGGTTCAAGTTCGGTCAGATTCGGTTATGAAACCTACCATCCAAGGAAAACCGCAGAGGGTATTATCAAGCCCATCTCCGACCGTGTGAAGCAACAGATAGGTCGGGTAGCGGGTTAGGCAAAAAATGGGTTTGACGGTCGAGTTGAGTTGGTTACTGCATTCAGTCTTCACCTAGAGATGGAGAGTAAAAAAGGATAAAACTAGGTGGGACCGTGTTGAATAGGCACTCTGCAAAAGATGGTGTTGGAAAGATACAGAGTAAATTTAGAATGTGAGGAGAAAGATGAAAATATTGGGAGAGAGAACATCCAGAGTAATAGTTTCGATCATGATCACTCTTCTTTTTAATAGTTTCTTTAAGAGATATGATGTAACTTAATGAATTATGGCTTAATTAGGTAAGAGAAAAATTGACTTTTTTTAGTGAGATGTGGCAAGAATTAGGTTAGAACTTTGTTGGAACAAGGGTGTTTCACAAGTCACCTATTGAGTTTTGACAATAACAAGGTATTAAAAATAATCAATTGGATATGCTAAACAATTTGTTCAAGTGTGCAGGATCCATAATCAAAGTAC
>Ga0228710_1012262_pt1 | contig 10696 bp, 5 predicted proteins | sample MedpolnodulmetaG_FD_177995 | JGI IMG/M metagenome (GOLD analysis project Ga0228710, IMG submission 177995) | Root nodule microbial communities from Medicago polymorpha collected in Santa Monica, California, United States - pink nodules | ecosystem: Host-associated > Plants > Roots > Nodule... | reverse complement strand
AAAAATATATAATTTTATTTTTATAAAAAAATATATTTTATTTTTTTTTTTTTTTTTATAAAAAAAAATATATATATATATATATATATATATATATATATATATATATATATTTTGGTAGTGATATGTATATTTATTTGGTACAAACTATGTATTTTTGTCAATTAAAAGAAAGAAAGTGTGTAATAAATAGAAAAATCTGAAAATGAAACAAGTGGGCTCAACTGTGTTGACATGGGCTTGGTTAGGCCCAATTTGATAACATCATAAGAAAGAGAGACAAAAACCCTAATTTCTATCATCTCTGAGCTCACTCGCCGTATCGTGAACGAAGAAGCTCAGATCCAAATCCACATTTCACAATGAAGGTTACTCTCCCAAACCCTAATTTCCCTTGCTCCTTTGATTTCATTGCTCTTATGACTAAACCATATAGAAATTGTTTTGCAGTTCAACGTTGCAAATCCAACCACTGGTTGCCAGAAGAAGCTTGAAATCGATGACGATATGAAGCTGTAATCTCTTCACCTTTTCAATTTTTGTTGCCTTTCTTCAATTCACACGATTTATTTTCATGTTCATAATTTTAATTTTTTTTTGTTTTGTAAATTGTAGTCGTGCATTTTGGGACAAGAGGATCTCACAAGAGGTTTTGGGTGATGCTTTAGGCGAAGTATGTTTGAATCTAGAAAATTATTTGAATAATCCTTAAATTAATTGAGCGACTTTGATGAATGTTATATTGATTTATAACTGTTGCGTGATTTTGCTACTCGCAGGAATTTAAGGGATATGTCTTCAAAATCACTGGTGGATGTGACAAACAAGGATTTCCAATGAAGCAGGGTGTGTTAACCCCTGGTCGTGTTCGCCTCTTGCTCCACCGAGGTATAACCTCTCTAGAGTTTTTTGTTGTGTTTTTATTAATTATTATATTGAGGTTAATGATTATACTTAAAATTACATGTACTGTAGTTTGCAATTTGCATTATAGATCTTATGTTTACTTGAATGGTTCCTTTTGTTTTTAAAACTGCAAAAATTGCCCATTCTGTCCGTAAAAATTGTCGATGCTGGTTGAGTTGAATGGCTAGTTTTTCATTTTCTTAACTAGACTAGTCATTATTAAACAAAATCTTTTTTTCACTAATAGGAGACCCAAACTGGTGAATTAATTTGTATGTTGGTGGATTTTTTGTTTGGTGTATTTATTTTGGTGGCATTGAGCCATTGATGTTTTTCCCCCAAATTTGTCAGTTGCCTATATATGGGGCTGGTGACTATTTGAGCCCCGCCTCACGTTGCCCTGCCGGCCTTTGACGTGATAATCGCTGACCTGGCCTAAACATGACAGGCCTGGCTGCTTTGCCATCCCTAATGGTAGATGATTCTCTTGGCAAAGTAGCAAACCCTTGTTAAGTATTTATTTGGTAAATTTTAATTTAATGTTTGTTTGAGCAGGTACTCCTTGTTTCCGAGGACACGGAAGGCGTAATGGAGAGCGAAGAAGGAAGTCTGTTCGTGGGTGCATTGTCAGCCCAGACCTCTCTGTTCTGAACTTGGTTATTGTGAAGAAGGGTGAAAATGATTTGCCAGGTTTGACTGATGTGGAAAAGCCAAGAATGAGGGGTCCTAAGAGAGCTTCCAAAATCCGTAAGCTCTTCAATCTGTCCAAGGATGATGATGTCAGGAAGTATGTCAACACCTACCGTCGGACTTTCACAACCAAAGATGGTAAAGTTTCTTCCTGATTCTCTGTGAATAACACTGCTACATAGCTTTGGTTTTGAAAAATGGTCTTGGAGAATATCCTATTTAGTATTTATCACTTATAATATATTGTCTCCAATATCTAAGTTGGAATTTGTCAAAATCACTTGCTATTATTATATGGGGCGAATCTGGTCGGTGAAACTTTACTGTTAAACTTTAAACTTGCTGCACGACTTATGTATTGTTAATGTCGTATAAGAAATTATGCAATTCAGTTGCCCATTGTATAGATGAGTTTGGGGATCAAGACTGTACTTTTGGAAGAGTGTGTTTCCCTTGCCATCAATCCTTGAATAATTGAACGAAGCTAATTCACACTGCTTAAGATGCCGACTTCTATCCCTTCCCACTCGACTTAAAACTTTTGTTGTGTATATTAATTATGCTATGTTATGGTTAGAAGTATAGGACGATAGAACAAAGTGACTGCTGTTATAAATGTCATTAGTTAGTTAACATTAAGAATTAGTTAGTTAACATTAAGAAGTTAGTTGGAAAGTAGTTTAGTAATCGCGGAGTGAATGCAAGAGAATATTTAGTTGTTTTGAGAGGAAGATTTCAGGTTTCTCGAATAACCTGATAGATTGCTAAATAGATGAAGAGGGATATTACCGTTGCTGTTAATAGGAACCAGATTGAAAAATAGACACAATAACTGAATTGCATCAGGGATATCCCTCTGATTCTATTTTTAAATCTCCCAAAACAATTGCAAATTGACAAAACTGAATTCTCTTGCATACAATCTGCTATTGATAGACCGCTCTCAACTTATTTCCTACTGCTAACTAACTTATGACAATTATTACATCTGTCAGTTGCAACATATCCGCTCTTTTATTTGGGTTCCTTTCCTGCTTTCATAGACTTGCATGATAGGAGGTTGCCTTGTTCTATCAGAGGACTCATTTTCTAATAGAATATTATCTATGGTCATAACTATGGATCTATATTTTGTAATGGTTTCTAGTCAAAAAGTAACACGTATCTGATTGTGCAGGGAAAAAGCAGAGCAAAGCCCCAAAGATACAGCGCCTGGTCACTCCTTTGACTCTTCAAAGAAAGAGGGCAAGAATTGCTGATAAGAAGAAAAGAATTGCCAAAGCAAAATCAGAGGCAGCAGATTACCAAAAACTTCTTGCCTCCAGATTGAAGGAGCAGAGGGAACGCCGCAGTGAGAGTTTGGCTAAGAAGAGATCAAGGCTCTCCACTGCTAAGCAAGGTGTTGCAGCGTAGATTGCTTGCAGAGATGAAGTTGATGCTTCACCTGAGTTTTTGTAGTATTATTTTATGATGATGCTTTTTTTATGATATTTTGCAATTCAACAATGTTGTTTTAATACTTTTTGTGTTTGATGGATTAATAGAATTTACTTTTACCTTGATGGATTGAGTAGCTTCTTGATCTCTTCTCACCAGTGCAGTTCTTTCTGGTCCTTGCGTGTACTTGGTGTGTTCGATGTCTTATGTTTTTGAATTTTAGCAACTGTTTTAATATTTGGCTGATGGATCGATTGGTCTCTTGATATATAGTTGGTATCTATTGACTGTTGCGGTTATTTACACACCCTGTTGCGTACCTGTTGTGTTTGTAGCCTTGTTGGTCACTTGGATTGCCATTTTGAGATTCTCAACGTATACTCAATTGAGCTGAGTCATTTTTCACATTGAAAACATGTACCTACTGTGTTTGTATGCAGGGCTCATATCCTTATCTCACACTTGGATTGCCATTTTGAAATTCCTAACGTTTACTTACACAATTAAACTGAGTGATCTTTCACATTGAAAACAACTTGAATGTGATGAACTGTAAGCGGTGAATTTCAGCTTCTCACCGCGAATCAATGAGGATTGAGTATTGTTTTTTTTTTTTGTTGACGTTTGCAGATTCAGTTTGAAATGAACTAAGTGGAGCTGTTTTTGCAAACACCACACAACGAAGTTGGTTCACAATTAGGTTCGCAAACTTTTAGAGTTTTTGAGATCTGAGAAATAGGGTTATCCTTACTTTCCTTGTCTTTAGCAAAAGAGCTTTTGATGAACTTTTTAAAAGCGCTGCTCGTGCTGATTGATCTTTTAACATCTATGAAGGTGTATACATTTATTGGGTATCTACCTAACTTTTTTTTCATTTGATCTCATCAAGCTTTGAAAACAAAGCTACACGACTATCTTATGAGGTAACCGATTGTTTTTGAATCTCTTATTAGAGTGTAATGTGGAATAATCTCTTTCTGTATATTAAGAGACACTAGGAGGAATCTATGAACTAATGCATTGGTTCGGTGGAGTTTGCTTGAAACCTTAAAATGTGCTCTTATAATTTTTCTTTGGGTCATGCTAATTTGTGCTTTAAAATACAAGTTAGAAAGTTATTTTAACTTGCACCTTAGCACTTCCCTTTCTCTTAAATATCGAAACATGCTTCAAGTGCTCATTGATGACTTATGACGGAATAGGTCTAGAACACACCCACACGACTTGTAGCATGACATTTGTATAAAATTTTCATTGCTCTTACAATTATCTATGCCAACCAAAAAATGAATAGAAGAATATTAATATGCAAAGAGGATCCACAAACACAATCCACATGGGGAGCAAGAAAAGATAAGTTAGGATTACATGGGACAAGGATGTCCACAAGTTTCATTTAAAAACCATCTACCAGCAATGAAGCACGTGGCGAATATCAAGCAAACGTGGCGAACTTGGTACACATGGCAACTCAACATGTTTGCCACCTTTTACTTCTAACATGCAGTCCTCGTATAACGGTGACAAACCGTTCACTTTATAAACCGATCAAATTTCATGACCGAAATAGAACGAACACACATTTTGATCAAACACAAATATTATATTCAAAAAGAAGAAAGAAAGAAACATGGCAGCAGTGTTCATCACTAGAAACGCAATCTTCCGCTTCTCAAAGGCATTCCCTAACGTACCTTCACTCTCCCTTCCCAAACCCTCCAGAGTCTTCATTGCTTCTTCCCTTCCCAAACCCTCCAGAGTCTTCGTTGCTTCTGCGTCCAACCAATCAGACGTAAGTTAACTCCATCATTTATTTCAGTACACACTCACATTGGTCACAGTATAACTGCAACAATTTGAATGCCAGTAATAGCAATTTGTAATTGTTATTTTGCAACTAATTTTAATGTTCAATATTAATCTAAACAAGGTTTCAAAATAAAAATAAAAATTACTCTCAGACAAAATAAGAGAAAAATATAGATTAGTCTTAAAGGGATTTAATATATATGTTCTTGTTTGCTTATCATATCACAATTTATTAATTTTTTGGATATTTATTTTTTCAGTGGAGAAATGCAGCAGAAGGGACAAGAAAACCTTCAACTAATTGGGCCTATGACCATTCTTCATCAAAGACAAAACGTGATGCCGAAATAGCCGACAGAGCAAGAGAAACGATGAGTGAAGGTGTAGATTCTGAGGACATCAAACAATTTGCACGTGATGCAAATGAGAAGACAAAAGATGCTGCAGGTTCAATGTGGGAGAAAGCCAAAGAGGGAACAAACAGAGCTGCAGAGAAGGCAGAGAATGCTGGAGAGAAAGCTAGAGATTATGCCTATGAAGCCAAAGGCAAAACCAATGAAGCAGCAGGTACTATGTGGGAGAAAGCCAAAGATGGTACAAATAGGGCTGCAGAGAAGGCTGAGAATGCTGGAGAGAAGGCTAGGGATTATGCCTATGATGCAAAGGAAAGAACAAAGGAAGCTGCAGAGAATGCTGGAGAGAGTATAAGAGACTATGCTTATGATGCCAAGGATAGAACCAAGGAAGCTGCAGAGAATGCTGGTGAGAAAGCTAGAGATTATGCTTATGATGCAAAGGAAAGAACCAAGGAAGGAGCGAGTTACATGGCTGATAAGACAAAGGAAGGAGCTGAGAAAACAGCGGAGAAGACGGGGGAGGTTGCTGGGTCGGCGACTGAGGCTTTGAAGAGTGCTGGGGAAATGGCGAAGAAGACGGCACAAGGAGCGTGGGAGACGGCGAAGGATGCGACACAAAAGATCAAGGAGACTGTTGTTGGAAAGGATGATGATGATGATCGTGGTAGTGGTGGTGCTGGTGTAGTAGTAGATGATGGTGTTCATGAATTGGGGAGTCAGCGTTATGTCCAGAATAAGGGTTATGGCCAGAGCAAGGGTTATGGTCAGACTCAAAGCAAGGATTATTGAAAAGAAGGATTAAGGTTTTAATTAATTAGGATAATAATATGATCTTGTGTATGTATGTATGTTTATCAACTTTCAAAATGCAGGTATGTTTGTTAACATGGGTTGCTTAAAACCCTCAAGAAATTGCTTGTTTGGTACTTTTAAATAATACAATAATATGAGTACCAGTATTATAAATTCAATTTTTTTGTTAAATGAAAACCATTTTGGTATGAAATTCATGAACATAAGGAAAACCCCTACCTTTTTTTATGGACAAATAGGATAGTTTGGAGACATACGGTCCTTTCAATAGCATGCGAGTAATATATATTTTATAGGCCTCTTCAAATGAGATATACCTCAAATTTCTCATATTTTCATAAAAACTTTCATTGAAAGTTATGATTCGATTGAACGTTTACTCATAAAAATTGTTGATATTGGGTTACAATATGCTCGATTGGGCAATTTAAGTTTAAGTAATTTAATTGAACAATCATCATATCATATGGGCAGACTCCAAACTATATTGGCTCCATGGTTTCTTATGATATTAAATTAGTGAATCTCTTGCTAGACCGTTACATGCAGAGCTTCCATAATGGCCTCTGTGAAACAATACATTAATCTTAACACAATCTAGAGTAAGGGGCTTTAGAGTATGCTCTTTTGCACATGCCCTGGATTATAAACGGGTAAAAACCAATGAATTTATGTCCCTCCAAATCTCATAGATAATAACACCAAACTAAACATTTCGATTATCATTGTGTAGGTCTATATGATATGATTAGAGAGGAGATTCATCGTTCTTAATACATTTCGGATCACAAATAAGATGTATGTGTTGAGATATAACTTAAAATTGATTTGTTTTTTGGAACAAAATTGTGACATGATTTAGAAAAATTGTGGTATGATTCAGTGATTTCGGAAAAAGGGTGTTCTGAAGAACAATTTCAAAAATTGTGACACAATTTTGCATATTAACAATAATGTTGTGTATGAATTGAAATCATGACGAGATATGTACAAATCATGGTGTGTTTTGCTTGAGATATGAACATTATATAAGTATCATTTGACTCATTTGTTGAGAGATGGAGAATCTCATGGAAGCCAAAGGAACTTAGAAACCAAATGTTGAGGTTTTTTGGTGAGATTTATTGGTTCAAGAGTTGAATCTTGGAGAGTCAAAAGAGGGGTTTTCGAAAAAAGTTGATGCCTTTTGGGGACAAAAAGAGAAAATCTTAAAAAGAAAATCAAAGTCTAAGGATGGAGTTAAATTCTAGAATTGGAAAAAAGTTGAGTAGTGAAATTATTGAGTAGTGTCTTGGTCACTTCTTCATGAAAATGGTAAAAATTATGGCTGCTCTTGGAAAGTTTGTTGAACTAATTTCTTTTACATATATTTATAAAGAACTCTCAGATATAGGTTATTATTAGGTCGAACTGAGTTAACAAATCTTTGTGTTCTTTACTTTGCACTCTTTTTATTTTGTTATTATTTTGTTCCATTGTGGTTTTATTGTATGCTTGTTTGCTAAGTTAAATCTCATTTTGTTGTGATTATTTTGGTCATTGATTATCATTGATACTTGCCTCATACGGTCAAGTTTATCCGTTTGATTGAGTTCTCAAATTATTTGCATGAAATTATAAGGTAAAAGAAATCTTAAAATCAATTAAATAAATATCTAAAACCACTGACTCCAATTACGAGATTTTTGAGGTAAATTCTTTTTTATTTAAGTAATTTTTAGGTAAATTCTACTTAAGAGAGTTTTCACCTTTGTTTTATTTTCATGTCGGCACAATTCAAAATAAAAAACAAAAATCACGTCGGCATATTTCCACAAAAAGAAAAATCACGTCGGCACAAATAAACGGTCGTTCTAGGAAACATCCAAACAAACGCGAAAAGGTTAAGTATACGTGGCATCCCCACCTGTTCGCCATGTGTCACTTCTAACATGAGGTCCTAGGTTAATGGTAACAAATTCTCCAGTCTATAAACCAATCAAGTTTCATTTCATTCTAATGAGAACACACACAACACAACAGTGTCATCAAACAAAACACAAACTCGAAAAACTTAAGACCATGGCAACAATGTTGACAAGTAACACACTCTTCCAAACCTCAAACTCATTCCCTATTGTCCCTTCACTCACCCTTCCTAAACCCTCCAGGGTCTTCTTAGCTTCCAACCATTCTGACGTAAGTTAACTTCATAATTTTATATCTAGAGTAAATTTATTTTGGTCCTTCCTAATTTTCTGACGATTCTTGACAATAATAAGATTCAAATGAGTTTTTGAAATTTTTATGCTAGAGATAAATTAGCCTCTAATTTATTATAATAGAAGAACTAATTTTCATTTGTTAGAAAATTGTAAGTAACAAAAATGAATCCTCATTCTTACTTATATCTATATCCATATATCTATATGATCCGGATGTATGGTTAAAACAATTAGAAAAAATAGTTAAATTGTTTCGCGCACAAAAATAATATAGTTAAAGGGAGTGCAAACAATTACTTTCTTCACTAACATAAACAAAAATACATATTTTTTTAATTATATTTAGGGTATGTTTGGATTGAGGATTTATGAGGAGAATGGAGAGGAGGGTTCACTTTTATTTTTTAAATTACGAACATTATAAAATGATTTTTAGAAAATTGAATTAACAACATGATTGATGATGATATAATACTTCAAAAACACCTAATTTATTTTAAAAATATATTTTACATTGTTCGTAATTTAAAAAATTAAAGTGAATCATCCCCTCCCTTCACCTCCTAAACCCTCAATCCAAATTCACCCAAGGATAAAGGGAGTACACATAACCTTGTGGATAAAAAAAATTGTTTTTATTTTACAATCGATAAAAAAAAATATTGTTGAACAAAAGAGAGGACTATACATTTTCTCTTTATGCTAGTATATTTTTGATGAGTTCGGCTAACATGTGTAATATTGCACGTGTTAAAGAAACTAAAAGTATCAAATTTTTATTGAAAACCAATATTTAATACAAAATATACAAGTTCCAATCCAAAGTTAAATATCGTAACACGTGCAAATTTGTACGCGATAGAAAAACCATTTTTTAATTTTTCACAGTGATTGTATATTTATTTTTGATGTTTTCTTTTTCAGCGGAGAAATGCATCAGAAGGAACAAAAAACACTTCACTCAGTTGGGTTTATACTTCTCCTACAAAGACAAGAAGATATGCAGATGGAACAGCCGGCAAAGCCAGAGAAACGGTGAACGCAGGCATAGATGACATCAAACAATTCGGACAAGATGCAAATGAAAAGACAAATGAAGCTGTGAGTTCAATTGCGGATAAAGCAAAAGAAGACACAGACAAGGCTGTAGAGGCAGTAGGGAGTGCTGGAGAGAAGGCAAAGGATTATGCTTATGATGCAAATGACAAAACCAAGGAAGCAATAGGTTCTGTTACTGATAAGGCAAAAGAAGGATTTGAGACAGCAACGAAGAAGACACAGGAGGCTGCTGGGTCAGCGACAGAGGCTCTGAAGAATGCAGGAGAGCAGGCGAAGGAGGCGGTGGTAGGAGGGTTGGACGCGGCCAAGAATGCCGTGGCTGGGAAGGAGTAAGGGATATTAATGTAAAAAAATGAGGAATTAAGGCTTTAATCAATCAGTTTAATATTATGATCCCGTGAATGTATGTTTCTAAACTTTCATAATACAGATATGTTTGTTAACAATATTTGCTGCATAATTCCCTCAAGAAATTGATTGTTACTTATATGTACTCTTTTGACAACAACAGTAATAATAATAACCAATATCATCATACATGTGTACCGAGTTTGGAGATAATTTTTAGTTAAATGAAAAGCTATCATCAATGTGTGTGTGTGGTGGGAGGTTGGGGAGGGGGGTTGCAGTGGTGTTTAATCGTCTTCCAACCATCGAAAAATGTTTGAAGAGATATGAGAATCAATAAATAATTTCCACAAACGGCACTAATAATTTAGTGTGGATTTCAAGACGACAATTAAAATTTCTATAACACGACGGAGGATCGATGTTGCTCAGCAAAATGGGTCGTGTACAGCTTAACCCAATGAGGGTTTTAGAAGAGTCTATAGGTTTAACCGAATGAAGAATATACCTTTCACCTGTCATTTGGGTTATGTTTAATGGATTCTAGGTTCGAAATGGCTATGCTGTTATGACATATCCATCCTGCATCAATCACATATAGTTTGTCTGATTGTCAGAGAGGGCCATGATTTGATCAAGAGATTTGGTTCTGTGTTATTGAAAAGGGTGTGGTCTGTATCACTGGAGGTGGGCATTTGTGGATCGGTGTGTGTTTCTCATTTAGATCGAGTCTTGACCAATCTATAACGCTATGATTCAAGTAGTCTTGTTGCAAAAATATTAGAACAAAGTATTATTTCAAATTAATATTAATTTGTGCCCGTGAGCTCAGCTCAGCTGGATGGACAAAACATATAATATGTAAGATTTGAGGTTGAAACACCAGCCACCACAAAAAAAAAAATTATACCAACCTAAATAACATAATTTCGTCAATACATATAGAGTACCCAATGTGGTTGTAAAAAAAATAAAATTATACAGTACCCAATGTGGTAGGTCTCATAACACAAAAAAAAAAAAAAAAAAAATTTAAAAAAAAAAAATAAAAAAAAAAATAAAACACAAAAATTC
>Ga0228710_1012260_pt1 | contig 10696 bp, 8 predicted proteins | sample MedpolnodulmetaG_FD_177995 | JGI IMG/M metagenome (GOLD analysis project Ga0228710, IMG submission 177995) | Root nodule microbial communities from Medicago polymorpha collected in Santa Monica, California, United States - pink nodules | ecosystem: Host-associated > Plants > Roots > Nodule... | reverse complement strand
TAAAATATAAATATTAATAAATAACTCTTTATTTCATAAAATGATCGTTAAATTATATATTTTTGAAGCAGGAGTACCGGTACACCTCAATTTGTGAGGTGTACCGTAGAAGTTCCCAAATTTTTTAGCTTCTTAGAAGTGCTGTCTCAGCACTATTATGAAGGGGCTTTCAATAAGAAGATTTCTGTTAACTTATGCACATCATATAACAAATTCTCTTCTTTTCGTGTGTTTGTTTCGGTCTTTTCGGGGCTAATATTGTGCTTGTACTTGCAGGCTGCTGAGTCCAAGATAAGGAGTTATGATACAGAAATATCATCACTGAGGAATGAAATTAAAGATTTGACTGACAAAATGAAATCTGAAAATGCCAAGGCCCAGTCATATGAGAGGGAAGCAATAGTATATCAGCAGGAAAAGAACCATCTTGAGCAGAAGTACCAATCTGAGTTCAAAAGATTTGAGGAGGTTCAAGAGAGGTGTAAAACTGCTGAAAAAGAAGCTGCAAGGGCTACTGAAGTGGCTGATAGAGCACGGGCTGAAGCAGGCATGGCTCAGAAGGAGAAGAGTGAGATGCAGAGACTGGCAATGGAAAGACTGGCACAGATTGAGAGGGCTGAGAGGAGAATTGAAACTCTAGGAAGGGAGAAAGATAATCTGGAAGGTGAATTGCAGAGAGCAATGGATTCAGAGAAGGATGCACGTTTGACAGTTGCAAAGCTCGAAGAAAAGGTGCAGCAAAGAGAGAAGGATTTAGAGGCACTTCTGGATAAAGATAAAACACACAGGAGAAATAATGCTCAGATTCTTGAACAACTTTTGGAAACAGAGCGCGAGGCACATACACAGGCAAATAACCGGGCTGATACTCTCTCTCTGCAGCTACAGTCTGCACAGGCCAAAATTGACTCTCTACATCAAGAGCTGACTAAGTTTCGAATGAATGAAACATTGGACAGTAAGCTGAAGACCGATGGTAAGCGATTGAGGGCAGAGAATGACGCTGATTCTGTACAAGACATGGATGCAAGCCCTAGAATTTTAAGGGGAGCTAAAAGAGCCAGGAGTACAACCAGTCCTAAGTACACGCAGCCAGAAGATGGTGGTTCAATCTATGAGGGTGCAGAGGACAATCTTAGTCAGCAAGCAAATGAAGAGGATCATACAAAGTTCACCATCCCGAAGCTTAAGCGAGAACTGACAAAACATAACTTTGGTGATCAATTGCTTCAGTTGAAGAATCCCATGAAGAAAGATCTTGTTGCTCTGTATGAGAAATGTATTCTTCAGAGGTGATAACGGGTTTTGAAAAGGATTTGTATTGCCTGTTGCTTCTTTATCACTCCGTCTAGGTCTGTCTAGATCTCATTGATGCCGTGTTTACTGACATACAGACGAGAAATATGGCATGAATTTAACTTCCTTTCTGTCTGTTTGGTTTTGCATATTGGTTGTGATTACTTGTGTTTGCTAGCAATGATTATCATATTGTAGGCCATAGAAAGTTTTGATGGCACGATTTTATTTGTTGATTGATTGAGTTGTATTTATGTATAGTATTATTTAGCGTTTTAATGAAAACTCTATTAACATTGTTTCCATATTAGATGAGCTACATTATTAATCAAGACTGGTCTATTATCTATCAATCTATATGATCTGTTTTACCTATTCTAAGAGCCTCCCTGCATTGAAGTGGGAAAAACAGGAACCTGCTGGGTAGTCCACAAGATGGTTAGTAAGTTCCTTCACAGAGCCTTAATACCCTTAATAGTACTTTGTGAAAAATAAGTATGTATTGTAAAAGCATCACTGTCACGTACAGCTAAATTTCCGATGTCCCTCTCCTATGTCACTGATACTTAAACGCGCCTTTAATAGCATCCACAATGGTAGTTCCTTAATATGGACTCTTTAAATGGACTTTCCGTTACACATCACTTATTTATAATATTTTAATAAAAGTACTTATTAAGGATTCAATGACTTCAATGGGAGTACACTAATAACGACTCAAATGAAAAATACTTAAATAGATCCCATTAACTTTACACTGTTAAACAAAAATAATTTATTTATTAAATTATAAATTCCTCATAATATTTAATTATAATCCTTAAAAAAAAATTAAATTATAAAATATTTATTTATTCGTATGAACTTAAATTTCTACCACATTTGCTAATAATTTGAAAATGGAAAAATTAACATTACAAATTTTATGTTGATTCGTTAAAAAATAATAATTTGTATGAATTACATTTTATTTAAAATAATGACAAATAAATAAAATAATATTTAAAACAACTATTAATTATTAAAATATTACTTCTTCTGTAAGTGGGACCACATAGTACACATTTTATTATTCTTTTAAACGCGGGACTCGTTAGTTACATAAGAGAGAAAGTCTTTATATAGTTATCCGTTCCTTAATAGAGACTCATTTTTTCTTCCTTCAATAGGAGGTCCTTAATATGGAGTGGTCCTTAATAGGAGGTCCTTCCATCGAAGATACTCTAAGGCGTACTGCCACAAACTTCACGAGCAGTGAGTCATTTACTACTTTCCAATGAAGTACTGTATTAGTTGTTTTTTAATTATATTCATAATTTTTTTCTTTTCTGTTATGATTTGTTTTTTCGTTCTTTAATGAAGGATAACTTCCTAGAGTAAATCATAATTTTTATAAAATTAACGAAGTTTTTTCAGTTCGTGTACCAATTATCATGTGCTAAAGTAACTTATATATTGTAGTAATAGAGAGAAGTACACTATCCCAAACAGTATAAAAATCCTACACCTCGGAAAAGTGTCATGTACATATTCATGATAAACCTAGAGAAAGTCTTCGCAGCCCAAAATCAATATTATTATTTAGGCACGCTCGCAAGGTCACGTAAAATCAATAAAATTAAAACAAATAATTTAGTCAGATCAATTGACATCATTTAATTTAATTCTTTTTAAATTTTTTGAAGTTTTGTGTGTTCAAATCTTTTTATTTGGGTTTGTCCCCGAGCAAGTATTACTCTTCAATGCTACTGTATTAAGTGTTTGTTTTTCGGTCAAACAACTTGCGGAGATCCACCGTGAAAAATTTGATTAGATGTGCAGCAGATTGGGAGGCTATGGTTCCAAACACATGTTAAATGGCATTTCAAAGGCAAAGTTGGGGCTGTTCATGCTTTTTGCTCAAGCCTTCTCTTGGAAAAAACTTAATGATGTAGGAGGGTAGCATTCTAAAAACACAAAAAATATATTACTGTACATCGCTTGTATATCATATTATTACGCATTTCTTCATTTATAAGATTTTACAAAATGTCAAAAAAATCATAGTAAACAAGATAACATATATAGCTACCGACTGTGAAATGCGTCCCTTGTCCTTCCTTATCACCAGCCCTTCAATGATAGGGTAGTTGACAGTAATGATAAAACTTGGAAGGGCAATCTGTATGAACATTTTGTCCCAATCACCCACCAATATCACTCTATACACTCCAACTACCAGACAAAATATGTTGATTGTGAGGAGGGCAAGCATTGGAACTATAAAAATGTTCGATGTTCGGAAGTCGTATTTATCATTTTGGTATAGCAGAGTTTGTTCATCGTCCTCTGCTTTATTAGTAGGCAAGAAACTAGCTTGTCTTATTCCAACTTTCTTCATTAAAGCATCCAAACAACCATATAGATTGCAAGTAGTTGATTTCATCATCCAGATTCTCTGCTCATTGATCCACTTATGCAGTATTCCTCCAGTTAAGAACACTTCTAGTAAGTGTTTTGAAAGAGATGATAAAAAAATGAATAAAAAGATTAGAAAATATGGATCCGAAACCTGTAAAAAAATGTTCAAGAAAAGAGTGTATGTTAGTGTTTGACGCAAATATACATAAGAATCTGAGATTGAAGTTAAAACGGTGGGAAGTTTAATATCTGTGTTACCTTAGGATACAAGGGTATTCCATTTAGTAGACAGAACTGAGGGATGGTAGCAAAACACCAAAGGGGCAAACAATAAAGAGGGAAATATGTGAGCTCGGCAAAACACAGACTTTGGAGTAGTGGCATCCTTAAAGGCCCATATATGAGGGGGCAAAACTTACTTATCCCGTTTTCGAACAAACCAGAGTACCATCTTGTGCCTTGGATTAGTACATCATTCAAATTTGTCGTAGCTGTACCAAGGAACTGTGGCCTAGATGGTTCGCAGAAAACCGAATTCCATCCGTTACAATGCAAGATAAATCCAGTCAGGAAATCTTCTACTACACTATCGTATAAGAAACCTACCTGAAACAGTTCAAAATTATACATTGAGTTTTTCTGTATAAATTTTGGTGTAATATCTGAGTTTTGAAGTCTTCTTACATCTTGTCCCCATTTAGTGCCGGTTTCATATCTACAAGAAGCCAACACGTGTGGTTCTTCGAGCAATATATTCCGTCCCGGAAAAAAAACACTTGTGTAGTTTTGAGTAAGTGACTTGATGAATTCATTCGATGAACCAAAATATTCTCGAAGTTGCAGCAGGTCAGTCCCTCCTAAATTTAAAAATCAGAACAGTAAAGTATGTTAATTCATAACATAAAGGCTATATTCATATGTCAATGTTGTTAAAATATATCAATCTAGTGTTTTACAAGCAACATCGTGGGTTAATACCTTCATTCGCTTGATTTCCGTACAATGATACCCTTTTCATATAAAAGCCTGTACCTGACAATACAGGTCCCTTAAGCCCGTCCATCCCTTGCCATTGTAGCTGAAGTTGTTCAAAAGATTTAGTTTAATACTGCAAAGATTTAATCTAAAGGATCAGTTTTTGTGTGCTTACAGTAAATAGTGATCTCAGCTGACTGTCATAGATGTCTTTCTTGCTAATGTTGTGAAATTTCTGAGGAAATTGAACAAAAGACAAGGAGGATGATATCTTTGGATCAAGGTGAAAACACATGGCATATCGAGCTGAAGTTGGATCGTTGCAGAACATGTCACAATCTAGAACTAGGATGTAGGGAGAATTACTCATCACAGCAGATACACGAAGCTGAAAAATAATTATGCAAGACATGAAATCATTACATTTGCTGTGTTTGTAAAGCAATTTTTGTATATATACTTTGGAGGATAAGAGGATGGCTGTACAAGGACATTGAGGGCTCCAGCTTTGAAATGGTGGGGATTAGAAGACTTTCTCTCTCTCGAAACATAAACAAGTTGAGGCATTTTGACATTGTCCACATCATTAATGATATCTTCTTGCATCACCTGCAAAATTCAGATAAAATGTGTCTAGTATATAGTGCACATGGCGGAAATTTAGCACATATATAGTTGCAGATGAACATTGACTACTTTTTGTTGTCGCAAATTTGTAATCTGTTGAGCACACTAGAAACTCAACTTATTGCTGTCAGGTACAGTTGTTATTCTTCAAACATGTTTACATATTTACAATGAAGTGCTATTATACCTCAATGACTGATGAATGATCTCCAACAGTAATACTATCTCTTGAAAAGGTCTCATCTTTTCTGAATGTTTCTATCCCTTCTTTAAAAGCCTCATACTTTCTCTGCAAATTGTTGACTTTCATCAGAAAGCAATATTTCTATATGTATGTAATGCAACCTATAGGAATTCAATAAAAACAATCCTATCATATTCAACCTTAATCTTTTTCTTATCTGCCATGTAAACACTACTCCTGGCAAAATCATTATCATCACTCTCCAAAGCAGAAAAGTAGGCCTTGGGGCACCTGTTCTTTATTCTGTATTTTCTGCAGAAGGGAAGCCACCACCTTGCAAACTCCCAAGCCTTCCTCACACCATACAGAGTCATGGGGGAACACCCATCATCTGAAAGATACACATGAATCTTCTCTTGAGGATAATCTAGTGCCATGGATGATAAAACAGTATTCATCACCTCTAAAGTGGGTTCCTTGATTGGATCTGCAGTGCATATGAACACATCAACAGCAGGGAGCTTGTCATCCTCTGGCAGTCTCTCTGGGAAGACATATCGTGAAATGGGACGCCAACGATAAGCTTGGCCAAGGAACCAAATGAAGGAGAGAATGATCTCTGAAGCAAAAACAAGGAGCCATGGTAACAAATGGCTTCCCCTGTTTTCTTGGTCTTGGAAAAGAAAGCACACCCTGTAATAGAACAAGAAGCCTAAAGCCATGGAATGAAGGAGCATGTGTAACCTATTGATGATAAGCAACAATTTTTGGACATGGCAGGTATTGAGAGGAAGAGTCCCTTGGGTTACCTCCATTTCTCCCTAGATGATAACCTTGCAGTTACTTGATGTTTCTAAAATTGCTTGATCATTTAACTATATTATATAGTACTACTGTACTGTTTGTCAAAAAAAAATAAAATATAGTACTACTGTAGCCGACTTCTTGTTTGAAAAAATAGTGTGAAGCAAGAATTTAACTTTGAAACGTCTATTCTGACCATTGGACATAAAGAAAACAAGGATGCTAGCCTATGAAAAGTCTCAATAGCTAACTCAATTTAATTGGCAGAATGAATACGTCTCTATTCTATGAGGACAAAGATGTCAATATCACAAATTTTTTCCACTATTATTGAATAATGTCTTATACAACCAAAAAAGAAAACATAAGTAATTATATTATATTTCACTTATAAACTTGATTACATTATTACTCCACAGGTGCTCAAAGGTAAGTACCTCAGCTTAAAAAGACTAGAATCTACAACAATTTCTTTTTTTTACCAAGAACTTCTTAATTAAAATTGAGTAACAAGTCATAGTTTCAAACAATCAAGCTGAAATGGAAGAATAGATAGGATAAGCTTATCATTTCTCAAGATTTTGTATAGATTTATCTTCACTCCTACAACCTACTATTACTCACCTGTCCCCACTCTCACGTTGTAGTGCTTACTGCACAACTGCTGGAATTGCAACATGAAAGCTATATTGACTTGAGAAACAGCCTGTGTTAAAAAGTGAAAGATGAAAACTCCTCTCTAACAACCCAAATAAAAAACACAATGACACAAGGCGAGATAAACAATTTGAGATGATACACACCTCACACATAAAAAGTTAATGAATATTGTGATCTCACTATTGGCAAGAGCTAGCATTTCAAATTCACACATCCTCTGGAGTAAGGTACTTTATAAAATTCTAAATGAGAACTGATTGTTAAGGATTTGGGTGACGAGTTGTGGAAGCATACATTTATTATTCTGGTAGGCTCTTGCAGTGATAAGTGGGAAGTGAATATTTTGAAGAAAGGAAATGATATATATCTACAAATTGGTTGGGAACAATTTCTGATAGATCTAATCAATCAACTGTAGTGACTTGTTGACTCCAACAACTGCATAAATGAAACCTCTCCATTTATATTTTATTCTAATGTTGTTGTTACTTAAGCAATTACTAGAACTTCTAGGTAGTTTTCCCATTGAATTAAATAAGAAAATGCCACATGTAGACACAAACTAGTTACTACATCAGTGAAAATTTGAAGTAAAAAAAGAGCACATAATCATAAGACAGAAAATAGTGCCTCTTTTCCAATAGACAGTATCTCCATATCCCTACAACATTAAGACAGAAAAATAATTTGAACAACACCGGTAAATTTTACAAAATGTTTTCAACAGGTTATATATGAAAATTCTGCATTTTCAGGATCTGTTCATAATTCAAAGTTTTGACATAGATAATCCAAGCATTGAAGCAAGTTTGTTTAAGTAGAACCAGCTATAGTATCCCAAATCAGACAAAGATAGATGCACAACTAAGAAAGCGATTTAAAAGTTATAATTCTGAGAAATGGTTTTCTTAACCATCTGTGCTTCTTAAACTCTCAAAAGCAGATATAAGCGCCCGACACAAATCTACAAGAGCACTGTTTGACAATATTGACAATTGAGCCTGAAAACCAGGAAAAATCCATTATAGAAGCACCTCATACAGATTTTGATGAGTAATAACAGAAAATAAACAAAAGATATAAACGGAAATAAAGACAGTTACCTGAAAACCATGAGCCAAAAGCAACTGAACTACATCTGCACCAATTTTCTTTATTATGCTCTCAGCTCTAGTTATATTTGAAAAGCATTTCAAAGCCCCATCGACGAGTGCGAGCAGAAGGTTGCAAATTTTGTACAAAACAAGGGTCAAGGGATTATAAAAAGAAAGTATGACAATTTTCAAAAACTATTACCTTAGTTATGTATTTCCAAAGATACTGCACAACTATTTCCAGCTTCCATTTAGGCTCACTGAATGTCTACATCAGGTCTCATGGAATCCGTTCTTTAAAGATACATTGATTGATTTTGCTCCTGGTGTTGATAATCAAGTTGGCTGTTATCACCTGATGCACTAGCAGTCACTTCCACCCCAGTTTCCTCAAACCTCACTCCATACACTAGCAGTCACTCTCACACCAGTTTTTTCAAACCTCATCCAATAACAGCAAAAATCATTAACCAACTTACAAATTAGATTGATTCGGTGCCAGCCTATTGCATATAATACAGCAGTTGAATATAAGTTAAATTGATCAAGATCATGTTTTATGTTAGTGTATACTCGTAATAATTACAAACTAAAAGTGAACCAAACTTGTAACACCGACAAGGAAGTAAAATTGTTATTGACAAGGAGAATCAGCATAGAAAGATGCAAGGGAGAAAACAATAGTTTCTGTAAATCTGAGTTACTTCATTAAAAGCAATAATAGAAGTACAATATATTCTGGAGAGAATAACAAAAGAGTGCTGACTAAAAACTCGTTCAGTTAACAAAATCTAACTACCTAACAACAGTTGTGCTAATGCCAAATAACTATCAGTTAACTACATATACTAGCATTCAGTGGTAGTTCCAGCTTTCTGATTCTGATACATTATGACGTACTCGCGGAGTCTCTCGGCTTTTTGTCTCATGGAATCAATAATCTCTTCCGTTTCATCATGTATCTGTTTTGGCAAGTAAACTTCCAAGAAATCAAACCACTCACCTAAATTCATCTCCTCCAAATCAGGCCAATTCTCATCCCCGTTTAAATTCTCTTTTTCTTTCGCATCACAAATCTCTTTATCATCTCCAACACCAACACACTCTTCTTGTGATTTCTCCTTCTCTTTATCTTCTTCATCACCAACACACTCTTCCTGTAATCTCTCCCTTTCTGTATCTTCTCCATCACCAATGCACTCTTCTGGTAACATCTTCTTTTCTTTATCTTCTCCATCACCAACACGCTCTTCTGGTAACTTCTCCTTTTCTTTATCTTCGCCATCACCAACACACTTTTCCTCCAATTTCTCCTTTTCTTCAGCATCACCGCAATTCTCTTTACCATCACCATCACCAACAATCTCTTCCTCTAATTTCTTCTTCCCCTTACCACCACCACCCCTCGTTTTCTTTTTCCCAACATTCTCCACTCCATCCACTAAGCTCAAATTTTCCTCAATCACAATCCCTTTATTCTTCATTTTCCGCGTCCCCCTCACATTCCTCGGCTCCTCCACACCATCCAAATCCCCAACACTCAATTCAGAATCCCCTATTTTATCAATCTTATTCCTCATATTCCTTGTCACCCTCACATTCTTCTTCACTTCCTCCACCTTCTCTTTCACACCCTCGAAATCCCCATCACTCGAATCACAAACCTCAACTGTATTTTTCTTATTCTTCGAATTCCTTGTCACCCTCACATTCTTCTTCACATCATCCAAATTACCACTACTGGAATCACAGATCTCAACCGCATTCTTCTTATTCTTCGAGTTCCTCGTCACTCTCACATTCTTCGATACTACAGCATCCAAATTCACATCAGCAGAATCAGCAACAACTTTCCTGCCCTGCGTATTCCTCATAACCTTCATCGGCTCAGGTCGATCCACAATTCCAAATTCATCATCACCATTCAACATTTCATCTTCATCAATACTCTGTACCGGAACCCTAAATTTAACAGTTTTACTACTATTCCCCTTTTTACCCTTCATTGGTTTATCTTCTACTATGGTTTCCGTAGGGTTACTTTGGGGATTGATGAAGTTAACGAGGATGGAAGTAACTTCACCAATCTTAATGGTGGAACCATCGCTGAGATGAAAAGGGGTATTACGAGGAACAGGTTTGGTGTCTAAAACGGTGCCGTTAGAGGAATCGAGATCTGTGAGAATCCAGTTACCAGAATCAAAATGGATAGTGAGGTGTTTGGTGGAAATAGCTGGATCTTTGATGGGGAGGTTGTTGCCGCGGATGACCCGACCGATTTTGACGGTGGATCCAGGTTCGAATTGGTGGGTTTCTCCGTTGCGTGGACCGGCGAGGATTTGGAGTGTGAGAGTGGGTGGGTCTTGTTGTTCTTCCATTTTAGTGAGAGAGTGAGTTTGGAAGGGAGGATTGAGGTGATGAGTATTTGCCTAACGACTCAATTTTTTTTTTGAATCATCAACTTTCCCGGTTATATTCAGCTATTGTCATTTTACAATTTACACAAGAGTTGTTCAAAAAAATATAATCATTTTATTTCTTAAAAAAAACAAATCATTTTACTAGAGCTTTTTTTTTTTTTTTTTAATTTAAATTTTTTTATAAATTAAAAAAAAAAAAAAAAAAAAAAAAAAAAAAAAAAAAATTAAAAAAAATT
>Ga0228710_1012259_pt1 | contig 10696 bp, 8 predicted proteins | sample MedpolnodulmetaG_FD_177995 | JGI IMG/M metagenome (GOLD analysis project Ga0228710, IMG submission 177995) | Root nodule microbial communities from Medicago polymorpha collected in Santa Monica, California, United States - pink nodules | ecosystem: Host-associated > Plants > Roots > Nodule... | reverse complement strand
ATGTTGACACATGCTGTATTTATGTATTTAGTGGGATTTTTTATTTTACAATTGATTGGTTTGATAAGTCCAAAATTTTATGTTAATATCATTGAGGGGATTGTGTTATGTAGACTTGATTTCATTAAGTCCAAAGTTTTATATTCCTCAAATGAACGAAGAGTTGTAGAGTTTTATTTACTCTTAATATCACTAAGTTTTATATTCCTCAATTGCAAAAACACGGGGGGTATAGAGTTTTATATTGTCTTGATATTTTAAGTCCAAAATTTAGATTCCTTGAAAACACGGGGTTGTAGAGTTTTATGTAGTTTTCGTATTGTTAAGTCTAAAGTTTTGTATTCCTCAAAATGAGGGACTATAAATTTTTATAGAGTTTTATCTTGGTGACTGAATTAATTTTTTATTTTATTTCTTTGTTTGGTAAGTTATTAACATTTTATATTGTATTTCTATTAATACTTATATGTTTTCCAATATTAATTATATTGTATATTATAGATAACAAAATCCATTTATATTTCTTAAAAAAAACTCCACTTATATTAAGATATGTATAAAGTTCTAAGTATAAAATTTTATATTTGTGAAATTTCTAATATAATTCCTCCCCGTGCGTTGCACGGGTGTTAAATCTAGTATTTTATAATTAGCTTTTTAAGGTGAATAAGTGGGTGTCTAGGGTTTGAACCCCGGCCCGTGCATATAACAATGCATGTCCCTGCCAAGTGAGCTATGCTCACGGGAACAGAGATATATATTTTTTAATTAAACTATAAAAAGATATTTATTAATAATAAAAATTGTCAAGACCACACTTAAACAGAGGAGTGTTATTTAAACAATTATTTGGTTGACAACTTATGTGACAACCATAATTTACAAAGAAAAAATATGTATTTGCACGAAAGTCAAAGCAATAAAGAGATAAAATAAAAAATAATGTGAGTATGAGAGAAAAAATTGTTACAAAAATTATCATAAAATAGATGTTCAAATATCATTTCTTTGATCATAAAATGTTTCTTTTGGTTTAAACACATCATTGTGATTCTCCTTTATTTATCTCTAAGCGTCGCATAAAGTGTGGACCAAGTTAGGAGAAGAAGAGTTTTTCAAAAAAAAGTTAGGAGAAGAATTAATTTTTCAATGACTGAAAACGAAAGTAGTGTTTTACACAAGCAAAATGAATGCTTAAATGTTAGATAAACAAAAGTAACCTAATATGGGACGTATGAGGTATATTGAATAAAAGCTTGAGAGATGTAATTTTGACACAAAAATCTGGCACCATATTTAACTATTTCAACATTTCAGCATTGAATGAAAGAGAGAGGGGCTTAGAGATTCAAAGGTTGAAGATGAAAATGCAACTCCAAAAGATGATGTATAGTATTGTTGGTACCTCATATGACACACATTAAGTTAATGAAATCTATTTTATTTTAATGTAAAATGTTTGTAGTTAGTTTGTTAGTTGTCTGAGTTTAAATCATAACTTCTGACTTATTTTTCTTTCGCTTAAACCAATTGAGTTCTTCAATCTCCTATGTCAATGAAAATGATGATTATCCAAAAATTTCCCTTTCACTTTAGATTTGTAATTATTTTAAATAGATTACATGCATGGTATTACCAAGACAATTAAACTCTAAATGTTTGAAGATAGTTGAAAATAAACAAGGTATAAAAGTCTCCACATTTTATATGGGTGCTTACATAGCTTCACTCAAATCAAATAGAGTACTTGAAAAGTAGTAACTTGAACTTGAAGTGACCAAAATTAAACCACCTACAAGGAAAAAACTTTTTTAATTCTCACCAAAAATAGTAATGGAATTAATTTATCTTCTATCCTCCATAGTCTCCATTTCCTTCACCACTCTTATTCTCTCCCTTATCCTTCCTTTTCACGCGCTACTGCGGCGTTTAGTATCCTCACGCGCCGCTTCTTCCTCTTCCAATGACGAAGCTGAACCCATATCTCTCTACGAAGGTACCGTCTACCATCAGCGCCGCCACCCGGTTCACCATTCCTTTCAATACAATGTTCGCTACGCGCTTATTGATCTCGACCGTGCACCTCACGCGCCACCCAATCATCTTTCTCCTGATGAAGCTCGTCAAGTTACCGATACCAATGGACCCATGTAAGTGTTTTTCTTTATTCTTTACTTTTTCTCAAGTGTTTTTCCCTTAGAACCATGCAAAATTTGATTTTTAGTTTTCAATTTAAATGTAGGTGAAATTTTGTGTTTTTGAATTTTTTGATTCATTTGTTTAACCCAATTTTGTAGTTTGCTGTTGACAATTCCAGCTAGTGTGGGATATGAACAGAATCCATTGAGTGTGTATTATTGCTATGATGTTGAAGACTCTGATACACGTTTGAAGAAGTGCATTGCTGAGGTATGTGCTAATTAAGCTCTATTTTCTTAGTTTACCTTTTCAATTTTCACATATAATTAGTGCTTCACTTGCTCAAACCAATTATAGTACTACTTTGTCGCTAATATTGTGGGAGCATTTGACTAATATTGCTTTTTCAAATTTATCTTTTAGGAGAGATAATTAATTAGTGGTATTTTGATGAAGAAATATAGTTAATAAATTTAGTTAGAAATTTTGAAAAAGATCACCAACAATGGATTTGTTCAAGTGATAAGGGACTTTAGCCACTTAAGCCGGTGGTCAGGGGTTTGATCTTTGACTCTTGCGTATGGAGAAAGTTCGATTGGGAGGGGGAGAACCCGTCTTGTGTGGTAGGGAGAGGAGAACTCATCTTGTATGCAAAACATGTTCTTTGACGGAGATTAGTCACCAGTATACGGTGGTAGGAACATTGGACCCATAACATGATAACCTAACAACAACAATAACCAAGCTTTATCCCACTAAATTAGATTGGCTACATGGATCAAATTACACCATAATGTTCTATCATAAACCTTATTTGGGTCCAACTCATTGATCTCTAAATCTTTCCAAATAGTTTCTCTTATAGTTTTTCTAGGTCTTCTATCATAAACCCTGTTCGACTCCATTTTATCAGTTTATTTTTCTTTCTAGGATTCTCTTGGTTGAGTGAAAAACAGTTTGTGGTGTTTTTCACTTTTATGTGGGATATGTAATTTGAATTCAGATATTTGATAATTTAGGACTGTTTTTCTTTCTTCGTTTCTGTTAATATTATCAGTAAGTAGTAAGTAGAGTATTGTGAAGACTGGTGACAATGTTTTTTGTTTGTTTCAGGTAACAAATACACCATGGGCTGAAAGAGTAACCTTTATTTTCAATCCGCATTCTGATCTAGTAGCCAAATCTTTGCATGTCAGTCCTTTTATGGTATGTAAATTATACCATTTCTATGCAGATGTTAGGACACTTTCATTCAAATTACTATTTGCTCTTTAATTTTATCTACGTTTTGAGAAAAACAACAGTTACTTCCTCAGTTTCGCTCGGTCCATATATTTTGTTTTCCTCTTCTTTTGGTCATTGTTTAATATGATTCAAACTGAGGAAACTGAATCAACGATAATCAACACATACATATCATGGTTCATTGGCATTAGATGCTTAGCCTACATAGTTAACTTAAATTAATATATAAAAATGACAATTAATAAAAATAGCTTTTTTGCATTTTTTGGTGATCATATCTCCCTGAACCTGAACTATGACAGGATATGCTTGGGAGTTGGAATATCAAAGCAAGTGATCCTGGAGAAAATCTTAGCATATCAATTTCAGTTCATCACCCTGAGTTTGGAAACTATTTTACTGCTAGTCTGAAAGCCAAAAAGTTGTGCTCGACATCAGCATTGGATCATGCAGTTTTCTTTTGGTTGATGCCTCATAAGGTTGCTGTATGGATATACTGGCATGTAAGCTTCAATTTTTAAATGATTAAGTATTTACTGCAATTTATGTTATGTTATGATGAATTTTCTTTGGCAAGCTATTTAAAATCTCACTTCGGGGTGTGACACCATTATTTCCTTCCATGAGAAGTTAATATTTTTTTGCTTAAGATTGGGAGATACCAGAACAGCACTTTGGTGTGTAGACATTTGACTTAAAATGCATCTTTGGTTCCACGATTTTGGTCCCTCAATTTTCAAACTAGCTAACTTTTCACCCACTTGTACATTTTCAAGTTGAATTTTGATGATGTAACAAGTAAGATGTTTACATGACAATTCAGTCTGTGACATAATACTAATTAGGTGAATTGTTAACATCTAATTTCTAATTCACAAAAATACATTAATCTATATCACAAAAACAACAAAATTTCATATAAAACATTGTTTATATGGATTCTCACTTAATAACTAATTTTCATGTCGTCATCTTAGTTGTCACACGATGATCTCACCTGCCAAATCATCAAAAATCAACCCAAATGCATATGGGAGGAAAATGTCAGACATTTTGAAAACCGAATGACCAAATTCGTGGATCTAAAAATATGGGACCAAAATCGTATGAGACAAAATAGAGAACTAAAATTGCATTTAAGCGTAATCAAGCCATTTTTGCATTTGAATTGAAAAGTGCATCCTAACTTTACCGCCTTTATTTAAATGGACATGTTGCCTTTGGAACAATATCAATCTGTTCAGGAATTACTTTATGTTTTCAATTGATTTTGTTTTTGACATTTACTCAACACATTATGTTCATTCATCCTCCAGGCTATAAAATTGTGGTGGAAAAATGTGCAATTTATACAACACCCTAGATATGCCATTCCCACGTACAGGGGCGAAGCTTTAATACGAGATAGAAAACTGCAGTGCTGTGGATTCAGTCCACAAAGAGGAAGCAGCCAGGATTGTTTAGCTGATGAAGCAAGTCCTAGAGACCGGTGGTTTAGGTGGGTCGACGCTAAATGGCCATGGTCGTAAAAAATATCAAGCATTTGTTTACACGAGCTTATATAACAAACATTCCCAAACTGGTAATGATGGTAACCATGTAGGTTGATTTTGTATTCTGGTTTGTATTTTACTATTGACTAGCTTCACTTAACATGAGATATGTCGACATAGTGAAATGTGGATCGAAATGTGTAAGAAATTTCAATGTTCTTGTAATAATAGTGTATGTTAATGAAATTCTAAATGTTCTAAGATTGTTGAAAAATAGCAGAGCAGGTATAAAAGTCACCACATTTTACATGAGGTTAAGAAATCATTTTTCAAATATTTATACTTATGATCAGAGTACTCAATTTTAACTGAAATTTCATGTTCTATGCATTTTCTCTTTTAGAACTTGTTCGATCTCTGCATTAAAATGGTTAAACAGATACATTTTTATCAGTTTTGGTTTGACTGAGACTTGTCCCTCCTTTTAAAAAATATATGAAATAAAGAAGGAAAAAACTCAGCTACACCTTTATACGTACTAGATAATAAATCTTTCATGCTATACAAAAACTCGCTATATTTTTTAACTGTCGATCATTGCTCCTTTTTATTTTTTTTCCTATTTTCTTATTATAAAAGACAATTATTATAGGCAAAACGATACACGATAGTTGAATTATCAACCTTAATTTCGAGTCATGTTTTATCTCTAAGTTTGATCTATTCACTCACCAGAAAAGGGGTAATTTCGGGTCATGTCTGTGACCCGGAATCACTCATCTCCATTTTTTTTCCATGTTTTAATCTAAACAGTAAGTAAGCTTTGTGGTTGGTGCTTTGTAAATCTCAAAGAAAGACTAAAAATTTGCAGGGGATGGACAACGGGTTCAAAATAAAATAAAATTTGCAACAGCAGGAGCGAACAACAATCAATTGTCGTTGAAGGTATTTGGGTAAATTTTGGAGTGCATGAGAGCAAATTTGGAAGCTTAAAGAGCAATTAATTGTCCCTCCTATTTTTTCTTTTTTTTCTTTCCACTTTCTTATTATTACAAAAGATAACTTTTTTTTACAAGTCCCATTCTATTTTTCTCTCATCGATTTCTTCTTCCTACACAACCAAATCTCCAATAAAACACTGAACAAAAAAAATTCAATAACAAATTTAGGATTAATCATTACTTTTGGTCACAAAATTGACAAAGCATGTTTGGTTAAGTTTCTCTTCACAACAAAAGTGACATTTTGCGCCTTCTGGGTTACATTTAGTGAAAGCTTCCCTTCCTTTAGTTAAAATAAATTTTGGATGCCTAAATGCACAAACAAATATACTATCTTTCATTATCCATTGAATTACAGCATTGTTCCCAGTCTATCGCATTTTCTAAGATAAGATACATGGTCGGTAACAATGTGACTGCACATTTCATAACTTAATTTCCACTATTGGAAGATGTTTTTTTCTTCCTCTTGTTCTTGGGCTTGACAGCATCCTTCAGAGTCTTACCTTCATTACTCTGCCCAGCAGTTAGAGCAGTGTCAATTGGTGCAGAAACTGTCTTGATTTCCTGCGCTGGTTCTTCTGGCTTAGTCTCCTGTCTTGAATCCTTTTGTTTACTAGGAGTTGATTGTCCTGCTCATTTTACAATAGTACAAATCAGTGAAAATTTGTATTTCTATCTTCTCATTACACTACATCAATTCGTTTATAAACTATATGAAGCAATACATACACCAATGATTATGAAATATATGAAGCAATCTGTAATTAAAAAATTATAATGAAATACTGAAATCTAAAAATGAAGTCCAACCAAACACAGAAATGAAATCAACAAGATAACAGATTATTTAAACGAAAACCTCACACACTCCTTGTAGAATAATGAATCAGGTTGAGATTTATGGCTGTGAGAAGTAATGGTTGATTCACATCTCATCTACTACATTACTCCCTTTGTTCCTTTTTCGTTGTCGCATTTGCAGAAAACAATCGTTTCAATTTACTTACCGTTTTCAAAGTTCAATGCATCATTAATTATTGTTTTCTCAAATTACCCTTAGTTAGTTATTACAGAGAGAGAATTGATGGAATGGGATAATAAATGACTAATGGTACTATAGGAAAAGGAAAAGTAGTTTTATCAAAACTAAAAAAAATTATTGATCATCTTAGTATATGTAAAAAGTCTTAAAATAACAACTAAAAGGGAACGGAGGGAGTATTGTTTTACATGGGGCTTGTGAGAGTTTTGTTTGTGTGAGTGAATATCTTCTAAACAGAATGGGTGGCAAATAATTCTAAAACATCCAATTGAACAATTTTATCTAAACAAATGAGAGGGGCCTTAGTAATGCAATGATTTCGATTTTCGGAATTTAGGAAATAATCCCAAGTGCAACTAAATAGAGTAACCAGTTTAAATGTTAAATCAAATACAATATAACAGCCAAAGATTATAATGAAGATGAAAGAGAAGCAATTACCACGAGAAGCTAGAGAAGCTTTTAGAAGATCCGAATTGACACACTCTGAGTAGGGATCCCTGAGAAGTGAAAGACCAAGTATACGTTTTACCTTAACATAGACAAAACTCAAGAATGGAAGAACCAAAATGACAGATAAAAGTAATTATTAATTTCAGCAGTTGACTTACTATGATTGTTACATTATTAACATGCTTATGCCATATAGGTTTCCATGTTATCAATCCATTGGCCATAAATAACAATCTTAGAGGGACCAGAAACAACTAGACTAAAAATTTCAACAAAAAAAAATCAGAAGTTATTAGTTCTTGGCAAACTGACACCTTACCAGCTTGAGGGGCCACCGGTAAAATTCTTTGAGCTTCCATCCTTCTTGCTACTCTGTACTTGTCCTGATGATGTGGCATCGCATTCCATAAAATTTGTCTCGCCTTTCAGCTTCGACTGGTCTAGATGACTACCTTCTTTATCACCATCTGATTGATTTTGTTTTCCCCCTAATGTGGCAGTGGTTCCACGTACATCCACGGCAACAGAGGAAGAATGTCTTTTAATCTTCTGTAGTGCCCTTTCATTGTTGTGCTTTTCAACCTACATCCATTCAGGCAACAAGAAATTAGCCAACAATATACATTCCATAATCCATACGCAACTGATATGGCAATTGAGATGGATCGCAAAAAGCATGAAAATTATCATAACGGCATCTAGAAAAAAGAAAATAAGATATTAAAGCACACTTCACTGCAATGAAAGGCAAACAGAAGGCAACTCATACTATACTGTAATTATAGTTAAACCAACCAGAAGAGTTATAAGCAGAAAATACGAAGACTTGTTTGATTATTTCGCACAAGCAGAGCTTAACACCGAACACAAAATGGGATAATCTTTAGGCATAAAAAAGAGAACTCACTGCATCATTTATCTTTGCTGTAATATCGCCAGCTTTAACATGAGCAAGTTTCAAGCAATGCATGATAACCCGTTGAAAGACTCCCTGCCCCCCAGGCTTTTGAATTGCACACACATCACCATTTGCATTAAGTGTTGCAGTCATGCGTCCAGTCATTACAGCCTCTTCATGGTATGTCGGATCCAATACCTAAAGAGCATCATATAAAATCAGAAGACCATTACCTCAAATATATACGATTAGAGAGAGAGATCTGTACCACAAGGTTTTCATTACTGAAAAATCCAAAGGTGACCGCAACTGGAAGATGATGTATAATCAAAGGGAGTGGCTCGCGCACCTGCAATACATATCATATTATCGATGACAGCTGCGGAAGCTAAATAGAAAACAGGAACGAAAGGACACAGTGTTAAACTGAGGAAGCTAACCTCAGGAGGATGCACTAAAACTTGTTGACCATCCTCTCCCCCCAACGAGCATTCAGGCCTTCTGAATGTCTTGAGAGAAGCCAATGCAGCAATATTTGCAGCATCAACAAGATTTCTATTCACAAATAAAAACAATAATAATAATAAAAATAATTAGGCTTAGTAGTGGATAAAGAAAGAAGAGAAGAAGAGAAGCAAAGGTGATACTGACCCAGCATTGTCTAGTATGTGGATATCAATGCGAATGGCCCAGACAAGTTTGGCAGAAAGAATGCAGAGAGATTCAGTGTCAATGGCTCTGCTTTCACGTAAACCGCGGTCAATAATGCGTCCTAACTCAACGGCAGATTGTCCAGGACGGCCAGGCTCAAAGGAAGGATCAGCCATGGGAGAGAATTCAGTGAAGATGGATAGTGTACCTTCATTGGGCCTATCTTTGTAAGGATGAACAAGTTGAGCACTAACAAAACTCATGACACGTGTCTCGCCCAATTGGATCTCAGCAGACCCATCATCCTTCCCAAATTTAATGTTCAACTTGCGATAATCCAAGGGGCCTCGACCATCCACTCGAAGCTCTGTTAGAAGAGCAGTTTCAATGAATTTCTTTTCGTTAACTGTCAACCGCCAACAATTAGCTAATCTCTGCTCCATGCCTCTCTACTTAACAAAAACAATAAATTACCTAATTTCTTTTCAGAAGTTTATAAATCTATTTCATCTCAATCATAGATGATAAGGAATAGGTCAACATTCAGGCCAAAGGCAGCCCGTCAACAGTAATCCGGCGGCTAGGGTTTGTTGGAAGAGGAGAGCTTCTCAAATGAGAGAATAAAATTAAAAAGGGAGATGTGTTTCAAAAAATTAAAAATTAAATCTGATACATAAGTCAAGTTGTCTTTGGTGAAATACACACAAGTTATCGCTTATAATTTTTGGGTTAATTAAATTTATAGTCTCTATAAATATTCACAATTTTGTTTTTAGTCTTTACAAAATAAAATCACATTTTTTAGTCTCTATAAAAAATTTCATTAGCATATTTAGTCCCTATAAAATTTTTCCATCAGCATTTTTAGTCCATGTGAAAAATTTCCATCAACATTTTTGGTCCCTCAAATGCTTAAGAAAAATGTCACAGGAACTAAAAAGTGTGATTTTATTTTGTAGGGACTAAAAACAAAACTGTGAATATTTATAGGGACTAAAAACTTAATTAACCCTAAATTTTTTAAAAAACTCAAATGAACAAGATAAGTTGCTACTAATGAAATTCACTCTAATTCACGAGACAAGTTGTCATTGATAAAATATTATTTTTAGGAGAACATTGATAAAATAATATTTGTCACCAATATATTAAATTATATTTAAGTAGAGAATCTTTTCTTCTTTTTTTTAACAAGCAAAAATGAATTTTTATAACCACAAATTACGTAGGACAAAGTCGGTTTTACTTTATTTTTTTCATCATAAAGACAATTCAGGACTCTTGCATCGTAACTCATACCATAGCAAGAGCATACAATTTGGTTAAACATTTTATTTTGACATTACTTTGGGAGAACTTGTGATGACAATAAGATCATAATTAGTTTGGTATCTAAAAAAATATTCTAATTACTTTGTTCATATGCAGTGAATATCTATGTTTGACAATCATACTTATGTATGTCTGTTTGCAGATTTTGACCAAAAAGTTCGATGATTTTTTATTGAACAATGGTTTTCAATACTTGGTTTTATGTGGCAAAAAATGTGTAAAAGTCATTTATGAAATTGATTACCAAAATTATCTATCAATTACAAGAAAACTCAGACAAGGATGAGAGTATTTGTACATTGAAAATGAATAAGAGGCTCAAGATACAATTCATTTCAAGTTTTTTGAAGGCATTCTCAATCATACGGTTCATATGTTTAAGATCAATCCCTAAGTTAGTTTAAAAATTTAGGTTTATTGTGTTGTTGTCTTTTTTTTT
>Ga0228710_1012258_pt1 | contig 10697 bp, 9 predicted proteins | sample MedpolnodulmetaG_FD_177995 | JGI IMG/M metagenome (GOLD analysis project Ga0228710, IMG submission 177995) | Root nodule microbial communities from Medicago polymorpha collected in Santa Monica, California, United States - pink nodules | ecosystem: Host-associated > Plants > Roots > Nodule... | reverse complement strand
GAGGGGGGTTCCCCCCCCCCCCCCCCCTATATTTTAGGTTCTCCTTTATCACCAGGATAAGTTCTCGGTTGTTGTCTCTGGTTTTTTTCATATCATCATTCTTTTAAATTGCATTTGCAAACCTGTGGCCAACTTTTATCGGTGATCTTGCAGATCTATATATAACTTATATCCCCTTAATGTTTGTTTGGTTTTGGTATCAAATCCTAGTGTAATTTGCCGAGTTGCAGAATAATGTTTCAAGTATAAATTTGATACATGGATTGTAAATTGTAAATCCTGTATATATGACGCTCTCTCCTGCCAGATGATAGGTTTTGTCAGCAGGGAACTAAATCATGAAAGTTTAAGTTTGGTTTGGGACAACAGAATCTCTCCTGTGTGTTTTTCGGTAGTTTCCAACACTAGTTAAAAAGCTAAGTTTTTTACTTCCCCTGATGTTTGATTTATTATTCAAAGAGAAATAAATATTTTATTTTATGCAATGATTATAGGATTTAATTGGTATGCTCCCTCAAAAAAAAAAGGATTTAATTGGTATGCACAAGTGTGATATATATATGTATAGGGAAATGTTAACGAGTTTTTCCGGGGCACTCTTTAAGGGCTTTAAACAGAAACTTTTTATAAAAACTTGTGCATTTAATGTATTGGAAATTGAATTATTTAACTTTTTTAAAGAATAATTTTCTAATTTAGAATGTTTAAAGAGTGTTCCGGAAGCACTCGTTAACAAGACCTGTATGTATATCTTAATTCTAACTTTATCATTACCTCGTTTTTTTTTTGGGTCAAGAATCATTACCTCGATTTATTTTATTGATTCTTAAAAATTTACACCTATCCGTGATAAAATGTGATTTTATGCATGTAAATTTTATATACTTACTGTGCATATTCATTTAATTTTTTAAACCTTAAAACGTTTTTTGTTTCAATGTCATTCTCAAATTACTAACAAAGGTTGACATGAAACACTCTTTTATACCCAAAAGCGTCCATTTTTATCATAGGGTGAAGCCGATTGTGTCTTAATTTTTGTACCTTATTTGTTATCAATCCTTATACTCCATCTCGTCTCCATTATAAGAGAAAGTTCATTTTTTAAGTTTATTGAACAAAATGTATGTAATTTCTAATATAGACAAAATATATCATTTGTCGAAGAAATTTAAAAAGTTAATTTTTTCTTATGATAGAGACCAAGTAGTATATCTTATTTACTCCTGTAATTTATACTATACCATTACACTATTATACACGTCTTACGATGTTATACAGCCAATAATAAGAGGAAATAGTTTAGTTACCAAGATTAGGGTAGAGGGTCATACTCATGGGGGTAATTGTCGGAGGTGTATACATTGTGGAGCAGGGGGGAATTTACTTGGAGTGAGGAGATGTACTTGAAATCTGAAGTATTTGCCCCGGTTACAGTTACTTACTAGATACACCAGCAGAGTTAATGTAATTTTTTTTTAGAGGAGCATAGTTAATAACTTATTCCAGGTGTAACGGAAACAGAAAAAAGAGAGGCAAAGGCAACGAAAAAAACATCAAGTGATGTGATGCCCGTGTCTGATCAAGATTCAATTGGATAATCAATTTACTTTAGGAGAAACTTCTCCTTCCTTGTGGTGTAGCTGTTCATGATTACAGCCTTATAGGCAGATACTAGTATTATACACAATAATAAATTCCAACATCTTCTCCGAATTTTTTTCCACTTCATGGAATTGAGGTTTTTGCCTTTAGGAGTCATCTGTACCAAAATAGCGGTCACCAAATTCTCCTAATCCAGGCACGACATGAAACTGGTGATTTAGTCCTTCATCAATCTCGGAAGTAACAACTTTCAGGTGCGGAAAACGTTTACAGACACAATGTATCCCCTCGGGAGCCTGAAATCAGTTTCGAAGTTAAATATGTTGGTATTCATTAAACATACGTAGGGTCTTCACTAGTATTCAGTTGAATAACTTACCGAAACAAGGTTGAGGAATATTATCCGGGACTCTGGAACTCCCTTCTTTATAAGAAGCTCAATTGATTGGCTTGCAGAGTTACCTGAATAAATCAATACAGTAAGGTGAATGATGTCAATATAGTGTTACAAAAAATCCTATTGTGGACGCATGATGAATGAAAAGTCGTGACTTGTGAGTTATGTAGCACCGACACTTTACATTGAAATCATGTTCATTGTTTGATACATGGCAATATCCGACACCAGTCACTTCTATTTATTTAAATTATTACTTGTGTTTACATGTGTGTCACTGTCAATGCTTCGTAGCTCGTAAGTCTAAGAAGATCCATGTACAAATGAAAAACATAACTGACCTGTACCAAGTACTGGGTCCATGAGAAGAACATGTCTCTCTGAAATATCTTTCGGGAGCTTCTCATAAATAAGCTTATAGAATGAAAACATTGTGATAAATTACATCTGAAGAGTTGTATCATCTTACAAGAAGCTAACATTCAACAAAGAAAAACAATTAAAAAGAAAACCGGTTACCTGGGTTTCATCACCTTCACGGTGGATGAGAATTTTTCCTATTTTTATTCCTTTACAACATGCACGCAGAGCATTTTCCATGCTTTCACCACTGCAAAGTAAAATTATAGAAAGTTATAAAAATTGCTTTTTTTTTTTATATATGTAAGTAAACCAACTGAAGTAGAATTCATAAACAATATGTCATGAAAATTCCATATTAACACATCAGATTCGGGTTCAAATATATGCATGTAACACATGTGAAATTGGTTTCAGACAAATAAAACTGTAATCAGGCGCACAATCCCATGTTTTTCCCCAATTTAACCATGAGATTAGAACATTCAATAGATCCAATATCTTAAAAATAAATGACAATTGAGTATGGAGATAACAAGGCTATGAAGAATACCAGTGTCAATTAACCTTTTGAAATAGAAAAGTTTACCTTCGAATAATAGATACTCCACACAATTTCTTACAAAAATCAACTCCAATATAAATTGATCCTGAAATGGGGTAAAATATAGAATTTAGCACGCTCTGAACTTTGAAGCCACATTCTAACAAAGTAAGTATTACATGGTATGCTAAAACATAGATAACTGAAATACTTGCTGATAGATTTAAACTATAGAATGATATTTCCTCTTCCTTGGACAGACCTGTAGGTGTTGTAACTTGTTTTTCTGTAAATGGCAAGTAACCAAGACCATGTTCCACTACCTGTTAAGTCCAGTGATAATAATATTAGTTTGTTAGTGGGGACTGTAAATCCTGCTATCTTGTATAAAGCATTACCTACCAAACGAATTAGCCGATCTGAATAAAAAACAAAGTCATGCTTAGATATTTCTTTATCACGAATAAGAGTGTGCATGCCTCTAGTCTGCAAGAAAACTCCAACTTTAGAACTTAGCGTAAAAAATATCTCCTTAGAGCACAAAAGCAGACAGAGTTTAGGAGGAGGAACCGACATAAGATGAAAATCACCTGGAAAGTAGACTGTATAACATTCAAATTTGGATATATCTTACAGAGGCAATGTTGGCCAAGCTTAGTGTGGATATGTTGAACGATCAAGTCAATTGCTACACAATTGTCTCCCCCACGAGGTATGATAATATCGGTATACTTTTTGGATGGAAGAATAAAATCATCGAAGGCGGGCTTAACAAATTTCGCATACTGCAAATTTAGTTAAGATATTTCCATATCAGCCACGGTATTGGTCCACAATAGGAACTAGTGTTTTACAAAGCCAAGCCAAATTCAGAGCGATGGTAACAAAGTATTTCATGCATGCTCCGACAGTAGCATAGCACCAATGAGTTATGAGACTCAATCTATCAAGTTCCTAGTTACTAGTGCCACCCTAAAAAAAAAGCAATGCTTAGAGCATCTCCAGTGGGGGTCCTTACTTAACAAGGACCACTCTCTGTTAAGGACCCTCCATTGGAGGAAGAAAAAATGAGTCTCCGTTAAGGAACGACCAACTATATAACGACCCTCTCTCTCTTGGGTAACTAACGGATCCCACGTTTAAAAAAGTAATAAAATGTGTACTACTTGGTCTCACTTGCATAAAAGAGTAATAAAATGTGTACTATTTGGTCCCACTAGTAAAAAGGAGTAATAGGTAAATTATTTTTGTTTAATGATGTATAGATAGTGAGACATATTTAAGTACTTTTCATTGGAGTTCTTATTAGTGTATTGCCAGTGGAGTCATTGAGTCCTTAATAGGTACTTTTATTAAAAAAATTATAAATAAGTGATGTGTCACGCGGGGTCCATTTAAAGAGTAGGGAACTATCATTGTGGATGCTCTTAAGAATATGAGAAATGCTATCAACACACCTTCTTACACACACTTTCCAACACATTCTCTTTGATTGGTTAAAATTCACATGTGTCCCACCAAAAGTATATAGGACCCACATGATTTGGTGGGACACATGTGAATTTTAACCAATCAAAGAGAGTGTGTTGAAAAGTATGTGTTAGAAAGTGTGTTGCTAGTATTCCTCTAAGAATATTGCTTTCTCGCCTCATTGTCATCCCAAAGAGATATAGGAATAGGATCGCAATACAACTATACAGGTAGGAAAAATATTATTTTTACACTAAAAAACACAAGATATGTTCTTATTTTCATTTTAAGAAAGAAGAAAAAGCATTTGATGATTTTGATGCACTAATGTGTATTTTGCTTTTATCTGGGTAAGTAAACCAGCAAAACATCATACGCAATGTGATTTTCGCTCAAATCATATGTCCTTCACAATTAATGGAGCTGGATTGTTGTATCTGTCTGGCACTAGTTTGTCCCTACCACAACTATTCTTTAGAATGGACATTATGAGCATTATTTATTTGTTGTCTTTCCAAAAAAAAATCCTATTCATATATTATCTATTGTAAGATATAAATATAAATCAACTATTACTTTTATAAATTATAATCCTGAATTCCTGACATATGTCAGTCTGGTTATAATATACAAAAGATTACAAGTCTTGCCTGTTCCAGTACAGAGTGCACATCTCTACCCCTCTCGACAGTGTCTCGTCTAATTCTGCGGCCAAGCCTTACATCAGGATCTGCATAACATGCAATGCAATATCAGTACGGCTTCAAGAATAAAAAAATATAAAACCAAACCGACAATTTCTATAGAGAAATCATGATCATAGAAAATTGTCGCCATAGAGCACAGTCTCCTCACTTTACTAGTTCACATGATGTCATGATTCCCCATTGCTACTCATTCTATTTATGCGAGTAATCTTACAATCAGGATGAAGGTTTGAAAATTGAATCGCTGGTTTTTGCTTAGAAATTTACTTTCTTATTCCTATACATATTAAAACAGATCAACAGATTTAAGTTGTGTGCAATGGGCAGTCAGCCACATCTGAACTACCCGATCAAAACAAATAAGTAAACAATTTTCTCATCATATCATGTTGGTTTCTAACCCAGCCTCTATTCAGAACAAATATTTTAACTAGAGAAACAAGATAGAGATTAAGGTTCAAGATTAACATATCATATCCTACTGGTTCATCAAGTTCTAGATTGAAACAAGACATATGATAGCTTATCATATCATATCTCTCTTATCCTAACCATCAAACGGATCCTTAGACATATAGTCCAAGGTTTAAAACTAAGTTTAGTCGATTATAGGCATACAAGATTCTAATTATTATGTCATCGTCCTCTCAGAACTCAGCATCAGTTCTCAGTTGATACAGAAGAATTTTCCAAAACAAAGGAAATGTTGTCAATAGTTGATCATGTAAAATAACATTTTGTTTGAATTCTGCTGTGCTAGAGTGCTGTAGCCTCTATTTGACAATACTTAATGAAGGTTGATTAATAAACTAACTATGAATTGCTGCAACAGTGCAACCTTGTATGCAGGGGGTACTATATTCGTGGATCTGAACTACAGAAAGAAGACAGAACAAGGCATAACATAACTACACAGACTAGACCTGGCTAAATGATATAATATGTAGTATGTACCATTTTATTCCTTGACTTTAAACCATCTCCTTTTCCCTATGAGAAACAAAATTCAGTGCATTTTAACCCACTTAGCCTTTAATAGATGGCCCAGCAGCTTGAAATGAAAAACAAAATTGAAAGATCAATAGACCTGCATCGACAAATATCTTCATGTTCATCATGTCGCGGACACGTGGTTCATGAAAAACCAATATACCCTCTAGGATGATTACTTCAGATGCATTGACCTGCCAAAGGTGAGTAGTAGTATTATCACTAATGATAAGCACTTGCCTATATTTTCATTTTACATGTATACCACACCGCCAATCATAATTGTCTGAAAACAGCTAGCTACTTGGTTTCAATAATAATCGCGATTCATGATGAAGAAAGAGTGTTTAGCTTTAAAACAGATTTGGATCCTCTCCTTTGACTCCCTCATTTTCTCCCTCGTGTTGAGAGAGAGATAGGCACAAGGGTGACATAAAAATAATTTTGTTAAATCCTACACACAAAAACAAAAGTACTCTTGTGGCTTATCTATACATCTCTTGACGCGAGGGTAAAAACGAGGGAGGTATACAGGAGGATCTCAATCTCAATTGTTTTAAAACAGCTAATTGAATTAGAAACATATGTGCCTATGCCATCTCTTGTTCGAAGTAGACAGATACAAATCAAATCAGGTATATATGCTTAGATAGATACATTTAGAAGGACAAGTTTACAATTAAAGGGTATGACGATAATATCAACCGATGGCTCTTGTGATGACAGATTATCTATTTACTAGCATAAATGAAAGATTTAAACATGGCAACAGATTCGATAACAACTGATACTAACACCACACCTACTTTGAACTTATCAGAAAGGTACCTACCTGTCGATATCTGTCAGAAGCTCTTTGGTGGAGCTTAAAATCATAAACAGGAACCTTAACTGATTGTCCAGATTTAAGTTTGATGAGTGTTTCTACAAGTTGGTCTGTATCAAATGCATCTAACAAAAACCAAAAGATTTAATTTAATCCAGATCATAATACATGACTGCCATTTTTCGCGCATAGTAAATCTTAATTAAGCTTCATTTGACCATACCAGGATGATCAAAATTATACTCATGAACACGTTTCGACTCATCATTCGTTAAACCACGATAGAAAGAATCCTACATACAACACGAATAAATAAAATAGTGATTAATGTGAATTGATTTGTATTAACTTGATGATTTCTTCTATGATCCATTTAACATAATTAGAAGTAGAAAATGGCAGTGACCTGATTGACGAGAACAACTCTATGATCTTGCAGTTGTTGAATGATCATATCACAAACTGTGGTTTTCCCGGATGCGGTACCACCAGAGACTCCTGATTCGACGAAAGAACAATGCAGATCAAATAAAATAAAATGAAAGCACATGAAATAGAAGCCGAAGCAAGTGAAGTGAGAAAGAGGAAGATTGTTGTGGAAATATACCAATGAGGAAGACGCTGTTATGAGAAGAGGATGAAGAAGGGTGCCAACCAGAGAAATGCGCAGCAGAGGTGGAGAGAGATTCCATTGCAGCAGCGTCCATTGCGCTTTGTTTGTCTATCACTCAACTAATGAATAACTGCCTTCTTCCAACGCTTTCTTGTTTTCCATTTTGTATCCTCTTTTTTCCTAACCGCCTTTTTTACTTTTGTTTTCCATAAATTTCATTAACATATCTCGATGTCTGAATCTTGATTGGCTACTTTGTTAAGAGTAAATAAGCAAAAATACCCCAAAATACTCTCTTATCACATTTATAAAAAAGGAAAAAAAAAATTAATTTCATTGAATAACTAATGTATTTAATTCAATATATAGACCAAATGCATTGTTTATTCCATCAACTCAAAAAATTATTTTTTTTCTTATAAATGTGACCGGACAAGTAATATAAAGTACACACAATTTCTAATCTTTTACATCTAACTCTTGTTTTATTACTAATGTGAAAAGGTACACCTCTCTCCCCTTACATTCTGCAAAACAGAACGTTGCTTCCAAATCGACCAACCTTCTCGGTTTATCCGTAACAACACACATATGGAGGTATTTTCTTTAGAATAGAGACAAGGATTAAGATAATATTCACTTCTTTTTTCACTCACCTTTCATTAGACAAGCCGACAATGGACTATTGGATATTATTTCTTCATCTTAAAACTTTTGTTTAGTCCTAATTCAACATTTATAAATTGAATTGTGATGTGAGGACTGCATCTATTTATAAAGTATGATCATGTCGTATCTCATCCAATATGAGACTCTTAGTCTAACTCATCATGTTTAAGGTTAGATATCTGAAACGTGACTGTGAGTGGTTCAATAACAGATGGCACAATAAATCTTTAATAGACTATGATTGTAAGAATAATTTATTTAATTTAATAATTACTTATGACGACTCATGTCAAATGATGCAAATATCCTAGAATGATGCTCCTAATTCTATAAATATTTGTATCTTGGTAGAAGTTATTGGTTAATGTTAAAAAGTTTGTCTCTCTATAAAGTTTATCTATCAATTTGCCATCTAGAACGGCTCATGAAAAAGAAAGAACAGAGAGGAGATAGATTAAGATTCAGTTGATCGTTCTACTACCTATCATCGTAGATGAAGATATGTTTTTCTTGTAATATATTTTATTATGTGAAAATCAGAAATTTCATGATCAATAAAATTATGATAATTTTCTTAAAAGTTATAACATGATATGATATTATCTTAAAACTTGTGTTAGGCCTAACTTAAGTTTCTAAGCTTGAATTATACTCCATATAAATATTTGCGACATGAAAATCATGATGTTTGTTGTCCTTCATGCCATGATTCTCAACACGATGCTGTCCTTAATGCTATTACCATGTGCACATGGCTGGTTCGTCGCAATAAACGCATATGGGAGGAGTTAATTGAATTTGAGAATACTTTTCAAACTGTTATGCGTGGAAAGACGTTTCTGGAATATTGGAGGAAAAATAAAAGTGCAATGGTTGTGTCACCTTTGTGTCCAGGTGACGTGAATGTTATCCTTCCTAATGAACGTGTCCTAAATTTGATGCCTGATTTAAGGAAAATAATGTGTCTTTATGACACATGTTATAAAAATTATGGAACAAATTGCTCTCCTTCTTGATAATTTACTTGAATGTTTCACACATGTTAATATACTGATATATAGTATCTTTAATTATTTATTAGCAAAAATTATAAAATTTTGATCTTGTTAACTTTGTACTTTAAGAACACATGTTAAAGGTGTCCGACGGAGGAGGGTAATATCTAGAGAGGGTTGAAACAAGGGGACCCCTTGACTCCGTTTCTTTTTTTGCTGGTGGTTGAGGGGTTCAGTGGTTTGGTCCGTTCGGCTGAAACTCGTGGCCTATACCGTGGTTTTAAGGTGGGGAACTCGGGTCTCTCTATATCTCATCTTCAGTATGCGGATGATACCTTATTCCTGGGGGAACCTACTATGCAAAACTTGTGGTCCCTTAAAACCATCATTCGTTGTTTTGAGCTTGCTTCGGGTCTTAAGGTTAATTTCTCTAAGAGTTCTATGAGGGGGTGAATGTTGGGGATGATTTCCTTGGTTTGGCGGAGCGCTTTCTCTATTGTAGAGTTGGTTGTGTCCCCTTTACGTACCTCGGGTTACCCGTTGGTGCTAACCCTCGTATTGATAAGACATGGCAACCCCTTCTTAAGCTGCTTACCAATAGGTTGGGATCCTGGGGGAATAAGTATGTTAGTCTTGGTGGTAGAGTTGTCCTCCTTAACTCTGTTCTTAATGCGATCCCTATCTTTTATTTGTCGGTCATGAAGATGCCTGTGAAGGTGTGGAAGAAGATTGTTTGCCTCCAGAGGGAATTCCTTTGGGGAGGTGTTAAACAGAGTAAGCGTGATGGGGGTTTAGGGGTTAGGGACCTCCGTCAGGTTAATCTTGCTCTCTTGGGGAAGTGGCGTGGATGCTCCCTGTTAGGGGATGGTGGTCTGTGGCGCGATATCCTTAATGCTCGCTATGGGGTTTCTTACCCTTCCCCCCATCTTGGTGGGAGGCCCTCTGGCCATCGTGGTGGTCTAGTATTTCCCTTTTGGGGGGGGATAAAGAGGCGACCAGAGATTGGTTCTCTGATGGGGTTGCTAGGGTGGTTGGGGATGGCCTATCGACTCATTTTTGGCTTGATCCGTGGTGTGGCCCAACTATTCTTCGTGTTAGGTTTTGTCGGCTATATCATCTCTCCCTTCAGGTGGACGGGTTAGTGGGAGGTTTAGGGCATTGGGAGGGGGGGTCTGGGTTTGGGATCTTCCCTGGAGGACACCTCTTTTTGTCTGGGAATATGATCTTCTTGCTGATCTCCTTGTGGGCGCGAATATGCTTTCCATAGTTGTGAGGGAGGATGTGTGGTCTTGGACCATCAGTCCCGATGGTCGGTACTCCGTGAAGTCGGCCTATTCCAATCTTATGAAGGGTCTGCCGGCAGCAGGTGTAACACCCCGTTATCCCAAACTTAATAATAATAATAATAATAAATAAAAAATAATCAGAGTTAAACACGAACGGGCATGTCACACTACTTTTCAAAATTTCTTAAATAGGATAAAATACTATTTAATTAAAACAACTTGATAAAATATCAAA
>Ga0228710_1012257_pt1 | contig 10697 bp, 5 predicted proteins | sample MedpolnodulmetaG_FD_177995 | JGI IMG/M metagenome (GOLD analysis project Ga0228710, IMG submission 177995) | Root nodule microbial communities from Medicago polymorpha collected in Santa Monica, California, United States - pink nodules | ecosystem: Host-associated > Plants > Roots > Nodule... | reverse complement strand
CCATGATTTCTACCAAAACCAAATGTAATTTTAATATTAAAAAAATGTACCTGGCATTCTCTATCTATATGGAATTCGTTGTCTCATGCTTTCATTTTAAACAAATATACATCGTTGTTCTCATAATCTCATAATTAGCAGATAACAAACAAGTTTGTTTAGTGGAAAAATATCCATTGAATTGTAGTACTAAATTTAATGTTATCAAAATTATAATCAATTCATTTGCGCAATCCTTCGGGGTGCATATTCATTAGAAAAAAAATTGAATTTCTAAGTGATCCTTCTGACATGCATTACTGTTGAATTCTTCAGGAATTCATTAGAAGATTTTTGTTTGTGCAATCCTTCTAGGATGCGTTACTATCGAATTCTTTAAGAATTCATAAGAAAAATTGGGTCTTTAGGTTCTCCGGGAAGTATCCAACATATTTAAACAAAAATTGGGACTTTTGAATTCTTTTAGAATTTATAGAGAATAAAAGAACATATCACTATTGAATTCTTCTGGAACTCATAGAGAATAAATTAAAATCAACATATCACTTTTGAATTCTTCCAGAATTCATAGAGAATAATTTAGACTATTCTTCTTAAATTCATAGAGAATAAAATTGAGACTTTTCTTTTCTTTTTATAATATAAGATCAACCACATACGCAATCGTTCAAGAATGCATAAACGTTGAATCTTCGAGAATTCATAAGGAAATAACTAAACATTATTTGTGCAATCCTTCACGGATGCATTACGGTAGAATTCTTCAAGAATTCATTAAAAAGATTGAGTTTTTTTAAGCAATCTCTTATGCAATCCTTCAGGGATGCATGAATATTAAATTAAAAATAAATAAACACTTGTGTATCTATAAGGTACTGATTCCAATTGATGGAATTGTAACAAATTATTTTATATATTCTAATTGACTAAGAGAACAAAAAGCATGATTACACTATATGAATTCATAACCGTTAAATAGCTACATAGATATCACGTATGATTATCGAATACCAAATCAAAAAGAAAGAAAAAAAAACATTTTTGCGGCAATCACGTATGTAACTAAATTAAATTGCTAAATCCAAATCAAAAAGAAAGAAAAACAACCAATTTCTGCAGCCACGTATATAACTAAATTGCAAAAAAAAAAAACTATGAATTAGTGAAATAGATTACACTAATAGATTTTCAGTTGGTTAGAGCGTGCTGATAACGTGTTATGAAAATAAGTAAATAGAGAGAAGGAGAAGAAGAGAGAATATGGAGAAATATTCTTATTCATTGATGTGTATCTCAATGTTACAAATGAGCTCTATTTATAGAAAGATAGAGTAGCTAATGAACTAAGCTCAATAACCTATTAGTATGACTCATTAACCCATTTGCTATTTGGACATCCACTGTTAATATTTATAACATAATAGATTTTGAAAGTTTTTTGTTTGTTTTTGTTTTGTTGTGGTAGTAATATATGAAGATCTATTTTATTCTTTGGGTCATGCTAACCGGTACCCCAGGTACTGGTTAAGGACACCAAGAAAAGAAAAAGAAGTTATTATTAAAAAGGAAACATTTTTGACATTTTATGGGATGAGTAGACAATTTTCAATGTAATAACTACTATATAGTTTACTTTTTTAGTTATTTATAACATGTGCCAACGGGACATCGGTTACCATCTCCCTTATTCTTTTACGTTTTTTTTTGTAGGGATTAAAGTCCACACAAAAATTATAGAAGACGATCTTTCCACCATAATATATTTGTTAGGCATTTATGAATAGGATAATACACAAGCTAAGTTTTGGATTCTAGAAGTGGCATGTCTCAATCTCGTATAAATAATCTTATAATAAAATGGAAAGTTATTAGGATTAACTTTTCTCAAAATCTATATTGTTTTTTAAAATAAGGAGGTAACACATGCACATATTAAAACTCATTTTCTTCGAAAAATGGATTTTAATCTGTAGTAGACAAACAAAAATAACTTCAGATTTTTTTTAAAATCTCTAAAAATTAATCTCTAAATTCTTTTAACACAAAATCTTTTTTTTTTTTAAAAGCTAAAACAAAAGCACCCTCTTGTTGAAAAAAATAGATAATCTTAAAAAACCTATAACAAACGGGCTCTCAATCTCATATAAATAATCTTTTTTAATGACAAATATTACTACTTATTTGTTAGATTAAAATTTTACTCTTTGCTCTGGTTTGAACCTAAGACTTTCAATTTTTTTTCTTAGCTCCAGCTTTAACCAGTTTAGTTATCCAACCATTACTTGCAGGTGTATTAATCGTTGCTGGATGACATTTTGGCTGATAACAGATTCCTAATCCCCTTTTAATTGCCAGAAGTTACACTCCTGATATTAAGCTGTAATGATTAGTGGCTTTCATGGATTGTGTTCCTCACCAAGCTTGTCGATTTGTATATGTCAGTGAACAATTTAACTTGAACTATCCTTTCTTCTGTTTGCAGCCTTCCTATGTTTCATGTTCTACATATTTCGTGTCAGTAATAACCATTTAGAAGGTTTGGTTCCAAAGTGACTCTTAACTATACCACATGTTTCAATCATTAGTAACAGTTTGACCAGTCCAATTCCTGAGATTAATCGAAATTCTAGAAACTTTTTCAACTTTAACTTCAAGTGAGCAAAATTTCAAGACACATAACTCTAACAATCTCTTGAGCTATTAGCCTTGTCAAAATTGATTGCAGTTATAAATTTCTCTATGGTCCAATCCCTTCATAAATTGGTAACCTTAGAAAATTTAATTTGCTTGTGTTACAAGGGAACAAGCTGGTTCACTCTTCTTTAGAGTCACTCAACCTTCTTGATCTTTCCAATAATCTCTTAACTGAGAACATCCCTGAAAGCCTCTGTGTTGTTGTCTAATTCCGTTAACTTTCACACTATCTTTTTTCTGTTCCAATTCCTCCGAAATTGATCAAAGGAGGTTTGGTTTATGAGTGACACTACAAAAAAACAGGTGAATTCCGGCAGGTTTATTGCGGCGGCTATCAATAACTGCCATTTTAAACAGTACCTTGCGGTGATTTTTGTGACCGCCAGTATATACCGTGTATTACGGCGGTTTTACCCGCCATTAAACTCTATACTAAGAATGTTTTATAAAGTTAATTGTATGTATTTAGCGAAATTGATAACAATTTATATCCTTCAACTTGACAGGTATAATGGTCCTGTTTTGACAAAAAATCTTGATTCTAGTGGTAATGATAATCAGGTATGCCAACTCACACAACTTTGAGACTAATAGAGCACACTAGTTGTCACTTTGCACAACATGACAATTCATCCGGGTTTCTTTGATGGAACGTGGCAGAGACACCTTCGTATGAGATTTGGAAGAGTTTGTTTGACAACAATTGCACTAGAAATTGGGGATATATGTAGTTTGCTTTAGTGTTGAATCCTAGGTGTATTTACTGCTACCATCCCCTGCATTTAATTACTATTTTGCATTCTAATTTATGAACAACAATTGTGGAAATAACTAATATTTCTAAAATCATTTTACAGATATACTCTCAATGCAACTTATATGAAGCAGGAACTAAGAATTTTTTTTTTGAATTTCATATCGATAAGGTAAAATACATTGATTTCCCTTCAACTTATATGAAGCAGGAACTAAGAAAGACTTTTGAATTTCATATCTATTGCCCTGTAAATGGTGTTAAATCATTCTTTTACTTGCTGATTTATAATCTCAATTGGTGTCCTTAATATTTTTTTTATTTATATTATGATGTTTAGATATGTAAATAATTGATATATACTTCGTGAAAGAGTTAGTTTAGTGATGGTATTTTGCAAATATTGTGCATGATATGAGCGGCTCCTAAATTGTTTCCATATAAATAGTTGGTTTATACTCTAGTCCAGCCATATTGGACAGAAATCAATTGTTAATACCCCTTATGGTTACTAATTGGTGTGATACAATTGGGTGTTTACTCTGCAGATAGAGAAGAGCAGAAGTTTGACTTCACAGTATCTGAAGGAGACATGTTTCTGAATGGTTCTCAGCCATGCTTGCCAACAGAATCTAAAGTAGAATCTATGACAATGGAAACAGCTACACATTCTCTCAAATAGTAGCATTGAAGGCTAGACTTTCATATTATGATGTTGAAGACTTTACAATTTTGACATTGCTGGGTGAAATTATTCTATTATATTACGAGTAATTATGGTGAAATGGCTCATATGAATAAGATTATTTTCTACCATTTTTTGTTTGCAAACTGCCGCTATGTACACTTTTTTTTTTGCTGAAAAAAATATATTACGGCAGCTTTTATTCAATATTTTGGCTGCCGTAATGCTCAATGCGTATTCTGGCAGTTACTGTGGCGGCTCTTATTAAACTGCCGTTTTAAACTTTGTGGCAGGCAAAATTTCGGCGGTTTCGAAAACGCCACTTTTGCATACAGTGGCGGCTAAACCGCCGTAACAAGCAAATTTTAGCCACCGGAAATCACGCGACTTTGTATTGTAGTGTGATGGTGTCAGTGTATGCTAATTCATCTGATAAAAAAAATTCGATGATGCTCACATGGTCACAAGAGTAAGAAAATTAACACTATTTGGTTAGTTAGTGTATTTTTTGTTGTGATTTTTGTAGGAGTTGCTTTCTTCTTGGTGAAGCAACGACGCAGCTGTGGTCGAACAAGAGGACACATTCTGTTCATCCTGTTATACTGTTATGTCTTACAAGTTTGGACTGTAGCTTTTTGGTTACCTAGCCCGAGGTAAATAAATTCGCAGTCTTACCGATATTCATGCAGCATAATTTATATAGATTGATCATCATTCAAGTATGGACAAAGAATTCAATCAATGTAAGTTGTCATAGTTTGATAATGCCTTTCAATTTGAAATGCTTTTCAAGTATGACCTTGAAAATGATCGGCTGTCGAATGGTCTGCATCCTACGCTATATAGGTCATTAGTATGACGCATAGAGGCTCTCTCCATTTATCATATCTGGATTAAAAGCCATTTTTACCTTAAACAAATCAAGTTCGTATGATAGAAGGAAGCATGTGCAGTGGGATGAGTCAGACTAAGGATAGAAAAGGGATGTTATTTTGTAATAGCCCTGAAATAAAGGCATGTGACTCAGGTAATGGCGATACTAAGGGTTGATAACATACAAAATAGTTCAAGTGTTAAGTGTAGCCAAAAGCCAAAGGAAAGGTAGCAACAATAGAAGGTTGTTTTGCTGAAAGGCTAGTGTGAATGATCTTAAAAATTTCTAATAATTAATAATGTGCAGATATCAATTTGAGATGTGGCTTTGAACACATTTTTCCATTGTTGATTTGAAACACATCCCTGCCTTAATGCTAAAACAATTGAAAGTCGCCAGGTTCTTCTCATAGAATGCTACCATCAAGAAACCCAAATTTGTTCATGGTCTGCCAACGACTTGACTCAATTCCAGCAAGTGTAACAAAACCAGAATCATTAGATTGAGGAAGAAACAAAAGGGTCTGAAACATCTTCCATTAAGATTCAAAATTGGAGAAATAAATCAAATGTTCAATCATTATTTGACTGAAGATATATGTAAATACATCTGGTGTAACATAACTATACCAGAAACAATTTTGTAGTGCAACTTGTCCATTTTTCTACCGATTACGAAAGTTAAGTACAATAAAACAAAAAACAAGTACATACATTTTAGGAATATGCATTTGAAAGAGGAAAGACCACACAAAATATAAAAATTAAATACAAGATGAGGACCAAACAACTCTACAAACAAATAGTAAACTTAAAAGTTCCATTCTTGGTATTGTAAACAACCAAATTCCGTTTGTATTTTCCAAAGCACTCCAGCAGCACTTGGTCATCCTCAAAAGTATATAAAACCTTGAACAACTTATTAGATTTACTAGGATCTTGCATGTTAGAAACAGTGAACAATTTAGTCCAAGACTCTTGAATTCCATATTCCTTCATGATCCAAATATCATTACCAGAAACTATACACAAGAAATCTCTTAACACACCCAAGGTCAAGTTGGACACATCCACCCCTTCATCATCAGGAGGCAAAACCTTTCGACAAGATTCTTTCTCCAAATCAAAAGAAACAATAGAGCGTGCACTTTGCCAGGAGATATCAATATATGTCAGCCAATTAATTGTGCCGCTCACAAATTTTCCACACTGCCTAGTAGATACAGCATCAAAAGGACACTCCTGAATGCTTTTCCAAAAATAGGTATCCAAGGTATGAACCTTCACATCAGTTTTGCGGACATACTTAAGATTATTATCAAGTACAAGGTATCTCAAAACAACAACCACCTTGTAATTATCCATCGAAGAATCATAGCCAAAGCCGAATGTGCGGACCCAGTTACTAATAGACGTGCCAAAAACAGTTACTGTTGAAGAGATATCATTTGAAATTTAAAAGATGTCTAGGGTAGTTTTTAGCGGTTATGTCTGATGGTTTCTGTAAAGGCAGTTACTTAGCATAAATAAGAGTTTTCCATAGGGAAAACGGGTCACAATTCGCATACACACAAAACTTACACGCTCAAACTATCCGCGCTATAGGAGAAACGAGTAAACAAGTTGCAAATGTATGAATCTGTGTACCACTTTTAATTCATTTATGCAATTTAACTTTTTCCTTTAAATTCCTTGTAATTTACCCTTTTTTCCTTAGCAATCTGCTTCACAGATTCGACGCGTGTTCGGTCCCGATCTCTACACTTTCTGGTTTACATCAAGAACATTCGCACTTTCTATCAAACATAAGCACAATATGCCCCGAGATTTTCTGCTTGATCTCTCAAGTTAACCGTTTTTGGAAACCAGCATTTGTTTACCAAAAACCAGGGTAAACAAATTGGCATGTCCAGTGGGACTATTTATGTTATTTGTTTCAGAAACATTTAGAAAAAGCGTTTTTTCTGAATAGTTTCATGGTCATTTAGGCCATAATACTTCTCGTTGTGTTTCTTTCAGGGATTCAGTGCAAAAGGCACTTGATGAAGGAAGGCTAAAGTTTGGAGACAAATCGAATAAGCATGTGCAGATAGATGCAGATCCTCTCAAGCAAGCACACTCTATGTACGTCAAGATAACTGATGTCAGTGTCATTGAGACTGCTGAGAGTGTTGCTGAAAGTTTGGGTAAACCCAAAAATGCTAACAACTATCAAAAGAATGACGTGGAGATGGTAACTGAGGACCATATTTGCGACAATGAAATGGTTACTGAAGACCAATATGCTGAAAAGGTGAAGGTTGCATATCCAACATCAGAAGAGAATTTGGTTGATTTCCTGAAGAGATGTACAATCTCAAATTCAACAACTATGCTATGCCCTAGTGACATTTTACTTGTCTCTAAAATCGGTCTCGCTCCAAACAAAAGGATGCACATAGCGGGAGCTAACGTCATGGAAGATCCATTTGATGATCATTGTCATTATCACCATCATAATATTCATCGTCACGCTGGATGTGCTTGTCTTGAGTGTGCTCTGGAAAGAGAATTATCAAAATCAATAAACTAAGATTTCACATCTAGTCAACATAGGGAATAAAGAAAAATAAATAAAAAGTTATTTCTCCTTACGATCATTGCGCTCATCAGGGTTCTGCAAATCTTCATCGATATCAGGAATGTAGAAGTCAGGTTGGACCTGCAATTAACCCACAAAAAGTTAGTCTCGCCATTTGGAACATATTATTAGTTTATGTATTGGCTGTGTCAGCTTTGGTTAAAAGTGGTTTTATCATGACAGCACAGAAGGAGGTTGAATTCAAACAACTCTAGTCCAAAAAAAAATAATATTAACTAGAGATAATGACGGATAGATCCTGAAATTATATGCTCACTAACATGCTATAACTTATGACCTAAGTGATAGATTTCAGTCTTCTGCACAACTTTTTATCACCATAGTCCCCAGTCTACTAACGATTCTCATTTTATAAATACTAGCAAAAAATAAGTTTTCTGAAGTTGTCCCGAAATATCTTAAATGAAATGTGCTTCTTCCCTGGAAACACATGAATTGGTGTAGTATGAGATATTTTGCATTGCTGGCCTGGAAAACAAGGTGGCGGTGGATATAGTGTTGAGTAACTAGTTCGTGAAAGTTTCTGGAGGATATCTCTCACGACATAAACCAATTTCCCAATAATATATTAATGTGAATTGCAAACTTACTCAAAATTGTGTTACAATACACCATATATAAGACACATGACCACATACATGTATCCAGGTTATAGAATAAATATTTTCATTTTCAAGTATAAAGATATGGCTACGATCAACTTTAGGGTCGTGCCCTTCAATTTCCCATTCAAGTGAGACATGGAGTTGAATTTTTTACTTTATTTTTTTGAGACATGGAGTTGAACCTTTTCATAAAGGGCGATAAAACTTCACAAACATATATTTTATCGAAGGTCATAAATGACTTTATTCTTAATTTCAGAACTAAATTTCTAAGAATCATTGAAAGGGAAATTTGAAGTTGAGGGAGGTTAGTTTCTCTTGCTCCAATCCTACGTTTGTTAACACAAAATGGCAATGCACGAGGAATAAACTTCCATTGTGATGAAGAAAACCGTCCTTTCATGCTCTACTCGACTTAACTCGAGATAGTGACAGGTTAATCGAAGGTTCAAATGGATGCATGAGCATGCAGTCACCATCTGGAAAGAAAAAAAATGCTAGTAAAATTCTTGAAGATCTCATTCGTTCAATTAAAATCAAGATATACAATAAAAGTTTGATTATAATTTACTATGCAGAAGCATATCTGAATTCATTGGTCTCTCAATGAGAGAACCTTTTGTTAAACAACATACAGAATCAGAGAGAAGAGAGAACAAAACAACAAAGCTGACCAGGGTTTCAGAGTACAAATGTTACCAATAATATATTGTGAAATATGAATAAATTAAACTACCATTATCCCAATTATAACAAGAACAAATTACTTCTTATCTAACACCCTCTCAAAATACCATTTATCTAACGCCTTTAACTATACTTGAATGGTTTGTTAAAAGTCTGTTACACTGTAGGATGTAAAGGTAGCAGCCAATGGAAAATAGTTCAACTTGTATTGATCTTAAAAATTTCTAATAATATATATCAATTTTGAGATGTGGCTTTGAACACATTTTTCCATTGTTGATTTGAAACACAATAATCATATCATTGCCTTAAGGCTAAAGCAATTTAAAGTCACCAGGTTCTGCTTATGTAATGCTACAATCAACAAACCCAAATTTGTTCATAGTCACTGCCATCGACTTGACTCAATTCCAGTAAGTGTAACAAAACCAGAATTATTAGATTGAGGATGAAACAAAAGGACTGAAACATCTTCCATTAAGATTCAGAATTGGAGAAATAAATCAAATGTTCAATCATTATTTGACTAAAGATATATGTAAATACATCTGGTGTAACATAACTATACCAGAAACAATTTTGTAGTGCAACTTGTCCATTTTTCTACCGATTACGAAAAATAAGTACAATGAAACAAAAAAAAGTACATACATTGTAGGAATATGCATTTGAAAGAGGAAAGACCACACAAAATATAAAAATGAAATACGAGATGAGGGACCAAACAACTCTTCAAACAAATAATGTAAACTTCAAATTAACGACAGTTAATCAACAGTAATCCATAGTCACCACTAATCAGAGCAAGAACAAAATAAGAAACATAAACATAGATTAAAATATAGGCTGTAGTTAAATCACATCTTGAAGTGACATAGCGGTGCATCCTAGCATTAAAAACAAGGTGATATCAAACTCTCAATACATACTTCTGGGATAGTGTATTCAAACCTAGTAAACTTACACGTTCGATTCTTGGAATCGTAAACAAACAAATTCCGTTTGTAATTTCTAAAGCACTCCAGCAGCACTTGGTCATCCTCAAAAGTATATACAACCTCGGTCAAAATATACGATTTACTAGGATCTTGCATGTTAGAAACAATGAACAATTTAGTCCAAGACTCTTGAATTCCATATTCTTTCATGATCCAAACATCATTACCAGAAATTATGCACAAGAAATCTCTCAACACACCCAAGAACAAGTTGGATGTGTCCACCCCTTCATCATCAGGCGGCAAAATCTTTCGACAAGATTCTTTCTCCAAATCAAAAGAAACAATAAAGCGTGCACTTTGCCGGTATATATCAATAAATGTCAGCCAATTAATTGTGCCGCTCACAAATTTTCCACACTGCCTAGTAGATACAACATCAAAAGGACACTCCTGAATGCTTTTCCAAAAATAGGTACCCAAGATATGAACCTTCACATCAGTTTTGATCGCACAATTAACATTACTATCACATTCAAGGTATCTCAAAACAACAACCACCTTGTAATTGTCCGTAAAAGAATCATAGCCAAATCCGAATGTGAGGTTAACTTTACCTATGGCTTTTGGCTTCCGGAGAAGTGGCAATTCCTTGAATTTTCTAATGGAAGGGTTCCACAATAGAATGGGAATGGAAGAAGTTTGGTTAAAGTCGGCAATACAAAGGATACCGTTGCAAGAGGCAACAATGCAAGGTTGATAAAAAATGGTGGAAGGAAAGCTGAGCTGCATGGCATCAGTGGTTACGTCATCGGTGAAA
>Ga0228710_1012256_pt1 | contig 10697 bp, 12 predicted proteins | sample MedpolnodulmetaG_FD_177995 | JGI IMG/M metagenome (GOLD analysis project Ga0228710, IMG submission 177995) | Root nodule microbial communities from Medicago polymorpha collected in Santa Monica, California, United States - pink nodules | ecosystem: Host-associated > Plants > Roots > Nodule... | reverse complement strand
CCCCACCCCTATAAAAATTGTCATCCATTTTGACAACCTACATCTTACCACCTATGTTCGGTTGGGTGCTTGAGCTTGGTGCAATGAGATAACGCCACTTCAATTGTGGATACCAAGTAAGGGATCTAAGATGGCTATCAAAAAATTCAAAATCCTTCAGTTTTACAAATGATTGGTACTCGGCATGTAATTTGATTAGTCATCTCAAAAGCACTTATAGTCGGTTTGAGAGATCATTTTTTTTGTGTTGGGATGTGTTTTCATATTTTAGATCTCGTATTATTATTGATTGTTGGCCATATGTAGAAGAAATTAGTCTCATGGTTAGAATTAGATTTTTGGTTTGTTATGGATTTTAAAATTTCCTTATGTATCTTTAGCACCTTACAAATAATCTCAAAATACGGATGAGGAATGTCCCAAATCATGATCCTATTAATTGTATTGTCATAATTTTAGCATTTGAATGAATGAAGCTTATTTTGGTGTAAAAAATTATGACTTACATAATATAATAATCTAGGCTCTACAATATTTTAATTTACTTTTTTTGCTTGTTTAATTTACTTTAATATTTATTATTTAAGTATGTGTACAAAATGATGTGGTTATTGACGATGGTCGTTGATCATTCCTCAGCGATACTCTAAAACTAAGGTCACTAAGGTCTTAAGGTGTTTGGAGGTATATCTTGGAATGAAAATTATGTACATGTTTTCATGTTGAGATATTCTACTAATTGATTCCTAGAAGTTACAAGAGCATACATCTTGTCTTGAGGGTAATACCCCGATGGCGTAGAGGGTTCATATGGACTCTAAACACTTTATTATGTGATTAGGGGCATTTTTATTGTGCGCATGATAGTCAAATTCCTTGAGGTGCTTCATCAAGGTTTGTCTTTCTTTGTAGACTTTAGGTTAGAGGGTTGAGCCTCAATTTAGTTTCATTAAAGTATTATTCTTACAAATAATTTTTACACCGCTCTATACTATTATAGTGTTGATTATCCTCTATATATATATATCATGAAAGGTTGGCTAATAAATAAAAAACACTGGACGGTTGGTAAACAATAATTACAAGCAATATTTTTATGTAAGATTTGTTGCATGAATTAAAGGGACAAACATGATGCATAATTGCATTTTAGTGACATTTAATAATTATTTTAGTTTTAATGAATAGTTTCTTATGTCAAAAAAATTATTAAAAACTATTGAATTGATGTGAACATTCCATGGGTTTTTTGTTATATAGTGTTCAAACAATTATCCATTTGCTATATGCAAAGGTGAAAATAAAATGAATGAAATTCTCAAGTTTGTTAATATTGTGATCTTATTTGTTTCCATATTGCTTGTTGCAAAAGCCGGTGCGACTAAGTTTATTCTCATTTTTGTGTCTTATACAAAATTTCACAATAATTTTTATTAATATTTCATTATTCTTATTTCACATTACAGAAGAATGTGTTAGTGATGTTGAGTGTCAAATGAAATATCCGGGTCCTCATCAACATTTATTAAGGTGCACACAGGGTAATTGTGTGATGTTAGTAGGCCAAGGTAAAAATTATTTCTCTATTATGTCTAAAACTTTTATTTTCTTTACTTGTTATAGTTTTTTTACTCTTATAAATTGTCTCAAAGTTTCACATACTTCTCCCACCTAGAAATCTCATTAATAGCATTAGAAGCATGTTAAGTATATATTTTTGAACGGAAACAGATACATTTCTTCATTTAAAAAAAACTAGTACAAAAGGTATTAAAACAATAGAATAAAATCTAAGACCCTATAATGGAGAATCATGTTAAACATATTATGAATTTTTTTTTTTGACAAAAAACATATTATGAAATTATTGTTATATTTTTTTCCTTGTGATCGTTGTAGATATGTTTAAGGAGAAACATGGGCCAAAGGGGCTTGATATATAATCTAAGAAAAATAGAATTGAGTAATAAGTCTTAATTAGAGGAGAGTAAATTGTTGAGTTTTACTCTTTAGTGTTTTATATTGAGGATGTCTTTGTACAACTACCCTCTAATCACCTTATAGTATTATCTTAGCGAGAGTGTGGATGGCCAATAGTTTTTATCTAGATTAAGGTTTCTTGATTGTGGAATTCGGTTAAAAGTATGTTTGCTTTAGCACTTGACTTTTATTTATAGAACCGCTTGTGTGCTTTGCAAGTCAAGCAATCATTATCGAGCTTTTGTGAGCCCAATAACACATTTGTTGGTTTTGCTAACCAATCAGCTCCATATACTAAATGCACCCACAAATAATAAGTCTCACTTATATATCTCATTTATTTGTTTTTTTTTGTGACCAAGTAGGTTCTTGTAACATCAACAATAATATATAAATAGTGAGTGGTAGGACAATGCATTATTATATGTAGGGGCTGGGGTTCGAACCCCGAACACCCCACTTATTCACCTTATAAGGTGAATTCTAGCCATTAGGCTACCTGACCAAAAAAAAAAAAAATCACCGCTACCCAACTAACAAGATGTCATGTGATCTGACAAGGAAAAATAATTCATGCCTAAAAAATATTCCATAGGAACGAGATACTTATTTTTTAGTAGGGTATCACGTCAATAGGGTGCTTGATGTTAATACGATCAGTAGATATGAGTTAATATGTGACTGATTTTTAGTGCTAAGATATTGTTTAAGTAAGCTCGAATAACCAATTTATATTGATTGGATTTGATTTTGTATCATGATATTGATACAAATATATATTGGCTTAATTGATCATTTGATCCCTAACTTATTTGTTGTTTTCATTTTAGTATCATAGCTCTAAAAATTTTCATTTTGGTCATTTAATTATGCTTCTGCCAGTCAGTTTGATAAATGTCAGTTAACTTTAACCTGAATGTATTAGGTGGACCAACATTGTAGGTGGTCCACCGTAGACCTTATTAATTTTTTAATTTCAGCCCTTTGATCTTTTTTTCAAAAAAAGGAACGAGTATATTATGGAGGTCTATTTGTATCTAATAGTGCATTACCAACATCTAATTTTTTTTTAACATTTCTTCAACTTCTTCCTTCGTCTTCTTTATCATCTTCAACCTCACCTTCATCAACATTCATCAATCTTCAACCATTAAAACTCATAAACCCTGAAAAACATCAAAACATAAATTGAACATTCCACTACACAGTCTAAGGATGCATACATAAAAAACGCTACCTACAAAATTTCACATCAGCACTCATATTTTACTGGAAATGCATATGCAAATCATGTTATAGAACTAGAAGACATCATCAAATGAAAACAAAGAAGCCAAATTTGCAATGCCATGGGTAGAAAGAACATTCTCATTTCTCAACATCTATCATATTATACATAATCCTTGTTCCAGTTTTTAGGATAAAATTTAACTCTGAAGACTTCTTGAAAAGATATCACGTTTACGTAGCATACCTAATTTTAGAACATTCAAATTTCGGAACTCAAAATTTTGAAGCTTTTTTTGTTGGAACTCAAAATTAGGGTTCTTCTCTTATCCTTTCTTCCCCTTCTTCTTCTTCTTCTTTGATTCAAACAAACTCAGATTCACCGAGTTGGGTACGCTTCAAAATTCAATCCAAAATCAATATGGTGAAATTAGAAAAATGGGTTTTGTATGCTTCACCAGAATCATCATCTTCATACCGGATTTCATTGTTTTCTAGATTTGAAAAAGCGTGTTTTTTTTTTCTTCAGGCCACCGTGGGTGATGATGGTCAAACCCCAATTAGGCCATTGTTCATCATGGCTAGTTTGGTAAACAATAAACTTAATCATTCTTTGTCAAAACAAATGGTGAAAGGAAGATAATGAAATTACTTTCTCAATCAAAAGAAACCATTTGTTTGTATTTTGCACACATGGTAGCCAACTAACATCAATCACATTAAAAAAAAACCTCAATCACAGTAAATGGTAAATGATGAAGGTGAAGGATTCAATCAATTCTTGCTTTTTATGGGCTTGTTTGTTCACGTTATTATGGGTTTATATGAACATAAAATTTGAGATGATGAAGATGAAGAGGAATAAGAGGGAAGGAGAAGAAGAAAGGTAAAAAGTTTAGGTGCAGTTGGTTCGCCGTTACATACAATTGACCTTCAATCTAATGGCTGCAATCATATCTAAAACATTAGACATTAAGAAATTAACGGAGATGATCAATTTGACTGACAGAAGCATAAATAAAGGATCAAAAAGATTTTTTTTAGAGTTAAGAGACCAAAATGAAAACAACAAATAAGTTAGGAGATAAAATGTTTAATTAAGCCACATATATATTTTTGTGTGTGTGTTTATTTGTATATACAATAACTGAGAGATTTATATAGTTTGCATCATTATTGTAAGACCACTTCTGTGTGGTATGGGATACACGAGGTCAATCATCCTGACCAAACACTAAGGTGTAATTATATTCACGTAGATGGAATGTCACTAAGGATTAGGTCATTCTAACCGATTATTGGTGGGATGATGACTTATAATGTATGTGTAGTTGGACGGCGCTTTCTAAGGGCTTGTGGGGCCGTTGGTGACATTAGGATCGGTTGTGTCAGCACATAGTTCAAGTTGCATCAGATATGTAGGGATAGTTCGAGTGATTTTGAGGTGGTTATGATTGCTTGTATGTGTGTGGCATGTTATTTTACATTTCTATCCCACTTTATATGTGTATGTGAATCTTATACCCCCTCTGTATTTTTCCTTATGTATTGGTTACATATGTTTTAGATCAAATTGAGGAGGAACATGTAGCACAGGATGGTGTATTCCCTTCCACCGTTCATGTAGCTGACGCCACAGGTGTCGATGCAGAGTGACGTAGAGACTTGTCTTATGTTGTAGCCAGTGTGCGAATCTTTTGAATTATTATTGTTTAAAGGATGATTGTATTAAATGATATTTGATAACTTTTATTATGTGGAATCCTAGCTCGGATCCATAAAAACTCTTGATGTTAAAATATGACGTATTTCAAATATATTTGTATGTTTATGTTCATGTTTTAAATTACTTCTTATTTTAAATTGCTTCTTATTCTTATCTTCTAGATGTCAGCTTTTGTATTTCAACGAACTTCCAAAGTATGTAAGAACACTTGAAGTGTCACCTTGTTGTCCATAGGAAATATCAACATATGAGATATCTTCTGGTACTCCAAAGGCTTCGGTATCTTATGAAGTAACTTCTGACTCATTTGGAATACCATATTTCTTAGGTGATTATTGACATATGATGTCAATATTTGCAAAAATCTCAACTTGCTCAGACTTTTCATTGTCACGATCATTGCCATCAAATTTTACATTTATTGATTCTTCAATTTTTTTCGGTTTCAGGTCTTGCTCAGACATGTTAAGGTTTGGGCTGTTAAACCCTGTGACATGGCAGTTATGTGTACACGTGGTGCCTCCATGTGGACTGAACCGTATGTCACGTCACAGGGGGTAAATGACTTTTTTTTTAATTTTTTTCTTCTTTCTTCATCTTCTTCCTTCAACATCTTCACCTTCTTCAACATCACCTTCATCAATACAAAAAAAAAAATAGATTTTTTGTTAGGAAACAACAACCATCAACACCATCACCATCAGCTCATTACTAAACCTCCAACACCATCAACAACAATAACAATTGATGATTCAAGAAGGTGATAGATGCAATAGGAAAAGTGAAAAAACAATTGATTTAAGAGTAATTACCCAACTTCGTCCTTGAATTTTTAAAAATAAGCCAAATTTGTCCCCAAATTTTGCGAAATGTCTATTTCATCCCTGAATTTTACAGACGTTCATCAAAATGGTCTCTCTGTCTAAAAGCTCCGTTAGTGATGATGATGTGCATGTTGTGTTGTCCTGTAAACATGTCAACAAGGAAGCCACGTGTACAATGACCAATTTGACGAAAATGGTAAAAATTGCAGTTTTAACTTTTCAGTTGTCATTTTTTCTGTGTTTCCAATTATACCCCTCTACTAAGGATCGATTTGATAATTATTGTGATAATTTAAGGACTGATTTACTTTTTACTTTGTTCAACAAATATATAAACCAAGGATCACATTGATATATGTTGTGATAATTCAAGGACTTATTTGATGGTATTTTTCACTAATTTAGGGATCGATTTGATGCATAGACAAATAATAGAATGACCAATTTGATGCAAAGATTTTGACAGAATGGTTGAATTCATTCATTGACAACATCTTTTCATTACAACATTACAAAATTACACAAACTTGGCACAATACAATAGCATTTTAAACAACTCAATCAAACAAATTACTCCTATCAATATCTTAATCAACCTAAGCTCACTTCCTACATGTAACAGCCCAATTTTCGTTAGATTTGATTTTTAGTTGTTTTAATATGTGTTTATTTGTGCTTATATGTGATTAATTGCCTCTATGTACATTTTGGTTGAAATTAGTGGATTTCGGTGTTAGAAGGGTATTATAGTCATTTTGGACTCAGGGGTATTTTGGTCGTTTTGGGAGTATGGGTAATTTAGTAATTTCACGGTAAGGATTATTTTAATGCTTAAGTGAGAGCCATTTTTATTTTATTAAGTTACTAGTGGGTTGTAGTAATTTATTTTATAACCGATAAGTGATCGTTATTATTATTATTATTTTAACCGTTAGTAAATAGAAACTTTGGGAGTTAGTTTATAAGTGTGGTGAGCCCATTAAGACATTAAGGAGGTTAAACCCAATTGTGTAAGAACTATATAAGCATTAGTCATTAAAGAAAATAGGGTTACACTACCATTTCATAAGCTTTGGAAGAGGTATAGAGAGAAAGGGGCAAGATGAAGAGAAGAGGGTTGTAGAGAAAGGCTTGAAGAACCAAGGGGAGGTAGGGATTCTAGGAGCTTAATTGAAGCTTTTGCTAGGATTATTGCTTATTGAGGTAAGGGGGTTAGATTTCATTCATAATCTCTTAGTGGTAATCTTTCCTCTAATTCCTTACATAAGTGCTTAATTGGATAAGTGATTATTGTGAGCTTATTTGTTGAAATTTGTGCTCTAGTGTTAGTGATATGTGGGAGGATATGAAATTGTTCATAATTGTAGTGTTGATGATGAAATTGCATGTTCATAATATGAGAAAATGGGTATATTGTGAATTGTGCTCTAATTGTTGAATTGTGCTATGTTGTTGTTGATTTGTGGTGGAATTAATGTTTGATTGATGTTGTTGTTGCTATGAAATAATGTTGTTGATGATTCATAACTTGGGTGTTCATAATCATGGGTTTGTGAAGTGAATTAAGTTGTTGTTGTTGGTTTTGTGGAAATGGGTTGATTTGGTGAATCATGTTGAAATGACAATTGTTTTCATATTTAATGTGTTTTTGAAAGCCCTTTTGAGTTCATGAACCTGTAAACAACCTTTGGGAACGAATTTGGGTATTGGGAGATCAAAATTGGGAATTTTGGGTGAAAAGGGGTTGGAACCCGAAAGTTTTCTGCAGAACTGATGACTATTCGCTTAAGCGAGCTGTAAGCGAACAACCACAGAGAGTTTCTGGAACTCGGTCACTCAAGCGAACAGCTACTGCAAGCTACTGGGACTTGGTCGCTTAAGCGAACAGGTCGTCCCTTAAGCGAACGAGCCCAGTTTCAGCACCTTTTGATTTTCATTTCGGGCTTTCGGGGACCAATCCGAGCTTTGTAAAACACTTCTTTCAACTTGTTTAATTACTGTTTATGCTCTTAAACCTACTGGAACATCTCATAGATGGGATTGGACTTGATCTTGTGATTTTGAACTTAACCTTTGAAAATTGTCCAATAACGTCGATTTTTTCGAAACTTGTTTTTCCCAAGGAAATGGAGTAGGGTTAAGGTTGTATACTGATTATATGATTTCTAAAAATGGTTACGATTGGTTTCATTGAGTTGTAACTTGTTTTGCTTTGAAAATGGAATTCTTTTGGAAAAATGATAAAGAGAGATGAACTTGTGATTTTGTCGAAGTTAGCCGATGAAACACACATGTATACTCTACTGCACTCATATGTAATCTAAGTGTATACATAGTTGAGGCATTGGACCTTGTTTAGTTGGTTTTGATTTATTTGTTTCAATTATTTTAAAGTTGTAAAATGAGAGACGAACCTTGTCGAAAATGGTCTTTAAGGTCGAGTACCTTGCAAATCCTTCGTGAATTGCTTCATATGATTAAATGAGGGTATGTGAATGATCGTTAGGTGTTGAAAATAATGTTTATCATAAAGTGTTGTATTTTCTCCTTTACTTGGATTGTGAGAAAGTGTATGAAGTCGTGGAGGTATATTATATAGTTGATGTCGATTTATATATATATGACAATTGATGTGGAGGTTTGTTGAAAATATGATGAAGACTCTTATTTGAATTGTGAATTGTTGATTGTGTGGACGTAAATACTTGATAATGCAATTGTTGTTGAAGTTGATCAATGTAAATGAAGGTGTACTTTTACATTGTTGTTGATGGATGTATATGTTGAAAGTTTTGCATTATTGGGTCTTTGCTTGTATGTCCATACATCATAAATCATATTGATTCATATGAGAAATGTAAAAGGAGATGTACTTTTACATAGTTGAATCGTAAGAGGAGGTGTACTCTTACATGAGATGTTCGGTTGGCATCTAGTTGTCGGTGATATGGTACCACATGCATATATGTGTTGTATATAGGCTTATATCATATTGGCATGAATCTTAAGTGATGTATGTGAATGATGGTTGTTGTTGGTAAGTGTGTTTGATGAATATATACTCGTGACATTATAATTGTTGTGTGTATATGCATATGAAAGTGAATTGCTCCTGATAATTAATTGAGACTTAATTTGATTCATTTATGTCAAACTGTTTTTGTTGATTATGATTTATGTGAAGCTTACCCTTAGTGGTTTTGACCGCCTACCTGATAATTAATTGTCGTTTCTTGGAGTCTTAGATTAGGCTCTGATTAGGACGTCAGTCTCTATGTTTTTGTTGGATTTATTTGTTAGTGAGATTTGACCCATATGTCGGGATTTGAAGATTTTATATGATGTTGTGTATTGATCTCATGGCATGTATTCTTTGGAGATGTATGATTTATATTCGTTGCGACTGTTGAGAATTTATATATGCATGCATGTTGTTCGAATTTTGTTGATGATGTAGCGTCTATTTCTTGAATATATGCTTTATTCTCGTGTTTTATCGCTTTAATAGAAATAAGGCGTTACAAGTTGGTATCAAAGCCTGGTTAGTCTTGTTCGGACTAGTATTTGTTGAATGTCCTGTTTGTACATGAATGGTAATTGATTACCTTTGATACTTGTTTTGTTGTGCTGTTGTTCTTATCTGTTGGTTGGTTTTGTGTTGAAGTGAGATGGCTGGTGGCAGAGATGATCCAGGGATTGCACATGCTTTGGCTGCAATGGCCCAGGTTTTGGCTCAGTCTAATGAGCAGGCGGCGATTGGTCGTCGGAATGAGGGAGAAGCTGAGGAGCAGAGGCTCGATTGTTTCTTGCGAAACAATCCGCCAACGTTCAAGGGAAGGTTTGGCCTGGAGGGAGCTCAGACATGGGTGCAAGGCATGGAGAGGATCTTCCGTGCTATGGTGACTGGTGATGATCAGAAGGTCAGGTTGGCTACCCACATGCTTGCTAAGGAGGCTGAGTATTGGTGGACCAATGCTAAAGGGAGACTTGAGACCGGTGAAGAGGTCGTGACTTGGGCAAGGTTCAAGACTGAGTTTTTGAGGAAGTATTTTCCTGAGGATTTGAGAACTAGGAAGGAAGTGGAGTTCTTGAACTTGAAGCAAGGAAGTTCGTCTATGGCTGAGTATGCTGCTAAGTTTGAGGAGCTTTCGAGGTTTTGTCCGTACATTAATGCTTAGGATGCCATGATTTCGAAGTGTGTGAAGTTTGAAAGTGGGCTTAGGCCGAATATCTATCAGTATATGTATGTTCAAGAGATTAGAGATTTCGATACTTTGGTACATAAGTGTCGCATGTTTGATGACGCTGGAAGGGCTAGAGCTAACCATTACAAGGCTCAGCATGATAAGAAAGGAAAAAGTCATGGATTTGGGAAACCGTATAACAAGGACACGGGAAAGAAGAAAGAAGCTGGTGGAGGCTCTAAATCAAATGCGGTTGATGTTAGGTGCTTTAAGTGTGGAACGTTGGGTCATTTTGCTAATGATTGCAAGAAGGGCGATAGTTGCTACAAGTGTGGGAAAGCGGGTCACAAGGCATTTGAGTGTACGAATGTCGAGAAGGAGGTTACTTGTTACAATTGTGGTGAGAAGGGTGATATCAGTACTAAGTGTACCAAGCTGAAGAAGGCGGCGGGAAAGGTGTTTGCATTGAATGCGGAAGAAGTGGAGCAGCCGGATAATCTCATCCGAGGTATGTGTTTTATCAATAGTACTCCTTTGATTGCAATTATTGATATGGGTGCTACTCATTCTTTTATCTCGGCTAGTTGTGTTGAGCGTTTGAATTTGGTTGTAACTGTTGGTGTAAGCCCTAGAGGCCAATAGTTTATGTTGAACTTATCTTATGTATCATGACTTTTATTATTGAATAAATATATGACACTCTTTATTATATTTATAGTAATGTTAATAAAGTCCTTAGAATAGATAGTTCATGTA
>Ga0228710_1012255_pt1 | contig 10699 bp, 9 predicted proteins | sample MedpolnodulmetaG_FD_177995 | JGI IMG/M metagenome (GOLD analysis project Ga0228710, IMG submission 177995) | Root nodule microbial communities from Medicago polymorpha collected in Santa Monica, California, United States - pink nodules | ecosystem: Host-associated > Plants > Roots > Nodule... | reverse complement strand
CTTCATTCTTAATTATGAATAAGTTTCATTGTTGTTATGGAGTTGTATGAATGCTGTTTTGAAGTTTTTAAGTGTTTTTTTTTTCTTTTTCAATTAATGAATGCTGTTATTTAAAGTTTTTTTTTTCTATTGAATTATGTTGCTTCATATGAATATGTATGAATTTATATGCAATATATATGAATTTCTAAATTTGGAAGGATCTTACGATCCCCCGATTCATGATCTCATTTGTCCTACCCGATCTTGCTTAGGATCTCGAGTTTGTCTACCTTGCATTAAGGGTGTGTTTGATGTCCGACACCGACACATGTGGTTACTTATTATTTCAATTTTTCAAATTATTACTAGTGTCAATGTGTTGTGTTTGATATCTGTACTTCATAGGTTCTACTTACTGTGTCCGACACTGACACGTGGTTAGTTTCAATTATTCTATTTTCTAATATTATTACCAGTGGTATCTGTATGTCATAGCTCCTAATATACCTAAAGAATTACCAAGGTAGCATAATCAATTTCAATTCTACTGCCAACTCATTCTCAGCTACATTGCATTGCACCATTTATTTCAATTCATGTCTTATAGTTAGTTGCTATGAACAATGTTAGAAACCAAATCAGAACAAATAAAAGAGGAAAAAGATAAACACAAAAAACAGTGTTGCAATAATAAATTTATTCAAACAATGAATGACAAGAAAACATGAATAAGGAGCTTAAAATAATGAAAACGCACTTTGGTGCCAGGTGCATGTTGAGAGAGTTCTTCATCGGGGATGATAACAGGCCATTGTTCCCCTGCTTCACGAAACATTTGTTCAGTCTCAAGGAGCTGACCCTTTTCCAGAATCATCGTCGTTATACGGTGAACCGGCGTTGATGTTGCATCGAACGCTTCTTCCACACCGTTAACAAATGTCACTGTGATCTGTGGTGGGTGCTCCACATTTCCACGTTTCACCTCAACTTCGCAGGCAGGGTTTGATTCTTTCGCCTTTCGTGAGTTGCATTGTGCTAGAAACTCCATGCATGATGCAGTTCGTGGATCTAGCGCATTGAACTCGACCTTCACTCTCGATAGGAATTTCAACATCTCCTTTTTCTCCCTTGTTTAAAAAATAACCACAATTAAAGTGTATACAAAAACCTGCTATTATGCAAGAAAACAGAACACAACCTGCACCATGGAAAAAAACAAATAATTTTCATGTCGGCAAGGATATAATAAAAGCGGGTGAAGTGAAATCCAAAGAGAATATGCCAGTATGCCACATTGATGCCTTTTATTTACTGCTAATTTTGGTGCAATGTTTGCAAGTAAGTTTTAGCAATTTTCCTAGAAAATAAAAATAAAAGGCAAGTAACTTAAGAAATACTAATAAAGTTGATATATAAAGACAAACAAAAAGAAAAAGTAATATGCTAGTACTGTAATAATGCAATGTATAATGTAATTATCAACTTTGTTCGAGTTATATTCTATTCCACTCATCTCAGAAGACTCTTTCTGTCCTTGCATCCATATCCCCAAATTTCAAAGTAAATGTCTTTGGCTAAGGCTCACCCACGGGTCATCCCTCAATTAGCTACTCTCAAGATCACCCCTACCCCACCAGATAGTGATACTTTACCCCAATCACCACAACCACACATACCCTCCTCTCCTCTTCTACACTCCCAATCCAATTACAAAACTTCACCAACACACTCATAACTTCTAAAATCTAAGCAACTCTCAATTCAATAAACAACAAAATGGCTACTAAACTCTGTGATTCCTGCAAGTCATCCAAGGCAACACTATTCTGCCGTTCTGATTCAGCTTTCCTCTGTCTAACTTGTGATTCCAACATCCACGCCGCCAACAAACTTGCCTCCCGCCACCATCGCGTCACACTCTGCCAAGTCTGTGAACAAGCTCCGGCTCACGTCACCTGCAAAGCCGACGCAGCTGTTCTATGTATCTCCTGTGATCATGATATCCACTCTGCTAACCCCCTAGCTCGTCGCCACGAACGTGTCCCTCTCACCACCTTCCACCACCACAACAACAGCCAACAACAATCATTCTTCTCTGAAAATGATCAGGACGCCACCACCGAAGAAGCAGAAGCTGCTTCCTGGCTCCTCCAAACTCCTTCAAACCCTAAATTCCCTGATCTCAATTACTCTCACTACTCGTACCCCGAAATCGATGATTTCGTCACTGTCGACGCTAAAACAGACTTGCCGGAGCAAAACAGTCCCGGCACCACCGCAGATGGCGTCGTTCCGGTGCAGTCGCAGAGCAAAACCGTCACCGAACACGAGCACGAACACTACTCAGATATCAACATCGATTTCTCCAACTCAAAACCTTTCACTTACAATTACAATCATACCGTAAGAACTCGAAATAAAAAACTCAAAAAAAAAATTACGATGAATCGTTAAATTTACCTCTTCAATTTGAAATCTGAACGTTCTTATATCTTTTTTGTGTTTAGGTATCGTCGCCGTCAATGGAGGTTGGAGTTGTACCGGACGGAAACGTGATGACGGAAATATCGTACTGCGGTTACCAAACGACGGCGACGGAGACAGCGCCAATGACGGTGGCGGTTCCGATGACGGCGGTGGAAAGAGAAGCTAGGGTTTTGAGGTACAGAGAGAAGAGAAAGAATAGAAGGTTCGAGAAGACTATTCGTTACGCTTCGAGAAAAGCTTATGCAGAAACTCGACCTAGAATTAAAGGAAGGTTCGCGAAACGTTCGGATTTAAATATGAATTTAATTGCAGAGGATGAATACGGCGTCGTTCCTTCATGTTAAACCATGAAATACACCGGATACATCTCTTACACGTCGACACAACAAAAATTAAAATATAAACGCATGTGTTAATATTGTGTAGATGTCAAACACCAGACATGCATTCGATTAAAAAGGTCAGTGTTTGAATGCTTTCAAGTCTTTTAATAATAACCTCGAGTATAGTATAGTGCTTTTGAATTTTCATTAACATTGAAATGAAATATAGTATAGTAGTAATATGTAATACGATGTGTTATGTATATGTTTTACAACTTGGTTAGTTTTATGAGGCTTCTGTATATATTTTTTGTTCGAATGGATGTTAAAGATATGTACTATGTAGATAAAAATAAGAGTGTATTTTTGTGTGATTAGAAAACATTTTTTAATAAACTGTCTCGTTATATAATGTTTGTGTCTTATGCAACGAAACTCCAAAGAAAACGTGACACAAAAAATAATAAGGTGACATTGAATTTTGATGATATTGATGATTTTAATGTATTTAATTGATAAATAAATAAATGATTGAAATAAATTATTTTGATTAAAAGAAGTTTTTTGTTTTTTCTATAACATGGAAAAAAATGATATATAAATTTAGAAAAATAGAGACAAAATCAATAGTAAGCAAATTCAAAATCATTCAGTTTGTAAAAAAAAACCAAAAAAAAAGAATCATTCAAGTGGAATCCGTGGCTCACATGCTAATGTGAACACACAAATTTTTTCCAACTAACAAATGATTTTTTTTTGTGAGAGGACAAATGATACATGTGAATATAGTTTTGAAAACCAGACCGGCCGGTTCGACCGGTCAGATCTTAAACCGGTAGGGATTCGGTTCGAGCTTCTCATTGGATCGGTCATGCAGTTAAACCGGTGGAAACCGGCATTGCTCGTTTAAAACCGGTTACTCGACCGGTTTATAGAACCGTCCGGTTCAGTACTTGCATTCTTAAAAATAAAAAAAAAAGAATAAGAAGAAAGGTTGTGGAACGTTCTGTCAATGGAAGGAGAGAAAGAACTTAAAGCAAGAAACAGTATCAGAATTCCTTGCAGTTCTTTGTAGAAAGCTCCATTTAAGACTTACAAGAAAAATTAGAAGATAATGAGAAAGAAAATTGCACACTGTGCGGGGGCTAATGTTTCTGGAGATGTGCTATAGCTATATGTTTATGGTTTCACTTAGTGGTATATATATGATGGGCTTGTCAAATAAGCCCAATTTTAATGTTTCAAGAACCTGCACGGCAATTACAAAGCAATGTTATTTATTTACTTTTTTTTGGGATAATTATTTTTTTTAGAGAACAATGTTATGTTTTTGAAAATTAGAAATTAACATTAATTTTTTATAAAATACTTTTTTTTATAGATATAAGATAATTTCTTCTATCTATATGTTCTACGGGTCCCTCTAATATGGACCTCTTTTTAAAGGTCCAAGCATGGACCTCTCCAACTTAACCGGCCATAGCCTATTACAAATTTTTTAATTTTTTTTTCACTATACTCTTTTTATCTGCTTCTTCTCCATGTGCTATATCATCTTCTTCGACGTAATCCCCTTAATCCAATTACCTTTCGTGATTCTGATACAACATATTATATATTATTCAGTTTCTTTGCTCTCCCAAAAAACTGAGGAAAAAAACAAAACAATGATTGGTGAGTTTATCTTACTATCAAAATTAATTCATATTTTCATGATTTTTAGCTGTTAAATGCCCGTTTGTTTTATTTCTGCCGAAAACTTGGTAAATCAGATCTAGTTAAAACTTACAAGTTCTTAAATCAAACATGTTGGAAACAATAAACTGTTAATACCCTTTTTTGAAGAAATTGTTAATACCCATTTGTTGTACTACACTATTCCATGTAACACTATTTTCATTGCATTCCTCACTTCACTTTAACTTGCAAACTCTAAATGTGTGCGTGTTGGGGTATTACAAAGGGATAGTGACCATGGAGATGGAGATACAGTAAAGGGCATTCTCTTGTAGTAAGGAAAAAAGATAGCATTTTACTATTTTAATTTTATTATTATATCAATCGGTTACATTACCTAGTACAACAGGTTGAACTAAGAGGTCCATGGTTGGACCCATTTTTAAAGGTGCGTATTAGGGGCTCCCATGTTCCACAACTTCAACAAATAACAAATAAAGTATAAATTTAGGGTGGATTCTATGGTGAGGGTTCAATTAAATCCATCACCGGTGTACCACTTTATTTGACCATTGGATTAAATAAGACCATAAGATCTCATTATTTATAACCACGCTAGATCAAATCTCCTCTCTACAACCGATAGTTCTTTTCTCGCCTGGCACACATTTGGCCGCAGCACTACCGCCGTCGGTTCCAGGCTCTATTTGTTCCACCACCAGATACAAATATTTAATCAATTTCACAGGTAAACCCTTTCATTCCGTCATTGAGTTGTTCAACAATGTTTCTCCTTGGCTTTTGGTTACGATGCTACGGGTAGAAGCTATCAATTTCATAAACAACAAACCATACGTGACTAATACAAAAACAAAAAAAAGCCTAATTCTTTCTTTCTTTTTTTGAGAGAGAGAGAATGTTTTCTGTTATTCCTAATTCATATAAATACTCATTTGAAAACATATTTTTACTTGAATTCATCGACGGAGTAACAGTCAAAATCCCTCTTTACTTTCTTCAAATTTTTTCTTTCTTAAAATTTCCCTAAACGTCTTTGATTTGATGTTAGTTTGTATTTTCTTTCCAGTTTTTTGATTGAGTGTTGGGCGAAATCAGATCTGTTTAGGCAAGAGAAATAACTAGTTGTGAAGATGAAATATTAGATCCAATATGATCACAAACAATGATCAAATAAAGTGGTACATCGTTAAGAGACTTAATTAAATACTCGTCCTAGAATCCGCATAGTTTCTAAAACATTACCCTCAATCAATGGGAGTGCGTGTGTGTGGTGGTTGAATCAGTATTATATCAACAAAAAAAAATCATTATTTGAGAAGATATAAGTCATATTTTCTCTAAATGAAAATATATATAGTTCTAGATTATCATTATCCAAACATGGTGGTTAAATCAATTGTGGTATTTGAACATAATACTATTACATGCCAAAAAAAAAAAAGTATTAATCATTATGTCTCGTTTATTTTTCTTTCCATAGGATAATCATTGTCGGTTGAATATTGTCGAATATTGTCATGTCTTAATTGACACGTGTCGGAAAAGCATCTCAAACTTGCCATCGTCCCCCACGTATTTTTTGGACTGTGATGAATTATTGAGGGTTGAGTGGGATTCATTTAGAGATCATGATTGATGGTATAAATATTTAGAAAGTATAATTGAGTTATTTAAATAAGAGGAGTGCTGGAAAGAGAGTGTTCCTAGCATTTCTCTTTGAATAATTGAGAAGTATGATGTAATATTAAATGAGTTTATTTATACTATTATGTTTGGTTCCAGGGTCAGCCCTACAAAATTAGATGTCTTAGGCGAATCAAGAGAGTGATGCCCCTATATAGAAAAATTCTACAAAAAATGATAAGATTGAGAGAAATGAATGAAAAGACTATTAAACATTTCATTTGACATTGTGAAAGAACATAAGTATGAATTTTTTAATCGTGAACAAATTAGTTCTAAGCTATGATCCATATTCCAAAGTCTAGACTTCACTCGGCAAGTGTAATTAACTAAAGACAACATGTTTATCAAAACATCACACATGGATCATAATTCAATGTTGATTCCTCAAAAGTGAAAATTCGTTTGACTATTAAATAGTTGCATAATTGAGATGGAGAAATGTTTTTTGTTTAAAAATTGAGATGGAGAGGTTAGTCATAGAAAATAAGAATTAGAAAGAAAAGAGACTCTAAACTACGTAAAATATTGTGACTTTTAATGGCAAATGCAAAAAATCTAACTCTTTATTATTCTTAACACTCCATATCATTATTTTAATTTTAGTGTCTCAATTAGATTATTCACTTCCTTTTCACTCATGACTCATCAGTTTAGTTGCTAAAATTATGGACGTAATTGATATTTTTTGGTACATATAGTTGACTGATTTTATTTTATATTTCATCTAGTAACATCGTTTATTAGTTTTGACTCTGTAGTGCTTATGTAATTTTGTCAGCAACTAGCATTTTACATTTTTTTTTATAGGAGTATATATACATACGTATATAGATAGTAAAAATATATTTTTTGGTGCCCCTAAAATTATGGTGCTCTGGGCTGCCGCCCCCTCGGCCCGTGCTCAAGGCCACCCTTGTTTGGTTTTGCGGTGGATATAATTAATTTTGATAGGATTGATTCTATAGAATCAATTTTGGTTAAAAGTAATTCTTATTATTGGATACATTCATACATAAGTGAGCTAAACTATAAATTTATGTGTGAAAATCAATCCTAAAATCAAAAGGCACAAATCTTAACAATAAGTAAAATCAGATGCATAATCAATTCCATTCGACGACAACCAAACATATCAGAATCAATTACACACCTTTAAAATTAATTCGGATGGCTCTAAAAGTAGAATCAAACATACATAAGATGACATGGAGGTAGATGATCTAACTTATTCTAAAATCAAAGTGAGATCATTTCAATATATGAGATTTCAAAATCAACAAACATACCGTATAGGACCACCGCATGCTACATGGGAAAATTTTGTTGAGTATACTTAAGTTGCGTACGACATGTTAGATTTGAATAAATATTTTCAATGTCATGGATGGGTGGAGTATTATGTAAGAAATTATTTTGATTAGAATTAACATAATTAATCTTCTTGAATATAACTCAATTGATAAAACGTTGCGGTAAACAAGAGTAAGCTTACTTGTGCCTTAAGTCAGTTTTATCCTAGTCGTAGATAATTTTAGTGGGTATCCAGATAAATTTGGTTCCAATTGTCATATCCGTGCTAACATTTACATTACTGAACAAATTATTTTCACTCAAAAAGAAATTACTGAACAAGTTATTGTTGATGATTTTCTTTTTTTTTTTTTTAGGAAAAATTATTGTTGATGATTTGCATGCACCGTCCATTTGAACAAACTCTAATACAAGATCATTTCATTAAGTTTTTATCAAGAATTTCATTGAGTTATTTTGTTACGATTCTTAATTACATATTTTGTTAGCTGAAAATAACATGAATAATAAACATTGAATATGGACATTAGGGACCATGCATCTTTATTTTCTTTGTTTTGATTCACACCCACAATTTCTTTAATATTCCATTTCTTGGCGGCCAAGGCATGACTTTTGAACTCAATATTACTTTATGCATAAATTGTGTACTTCGCTTCTTTTACAATTTAATATCGATCAAACTAAAAAAATTATAGTTCTACTATATAAAGCTTCAGCTTGTCCTGCTTTTTCATTCATTCACCCTTCTTTGCACTCAAAGAAGTTCCCCCATGTCTTAATTTGTATGTCTCTTTCTCTCTTTTTTTCAATAGAGAAATGTTATAAGTTAGGAGTAGTTTGTTAGGGGAATGAGAATTTGTTAGGGGCAAGAATCAAACTTTAAACCTCTTAGTAATTTTTCAATATCTCAATCAATTTAAATTGTGTGTGTTTTTTGTGTTGGACAATGAAGATAATACTTTGGTTCACTTGTCGTGCGTAAAAGCAAAATTGCTTTGTCGATATGTTTTATTCTGAGTCAAATTCTTCCATCGCCTCTTTATTTTCATGTATATTTTTCCTTCTACCCTTCAAAATAGTTCACAACAAGATTTGTTCCTTTTTTTATTCGTTTACCTAAATTGTGTGAGTATTTTGTGTTGGACAATGAATATAATAATTTGTTCGCTCGTCGTGCGTAAAAGCAAAGTTTCTTTGCCGATATATGTTTTTATTCTAGGTCCGTTTCTTCAATTCCCTCTTTATTTTCATGTACATTTTTTGTCCTTTCCCCTTCAAAATAGTTCACAATATTTGCTCATCTTTTTATTTGTCTATCTAAATTGTGTGTATTTTGTTTTGGACAATGATGATAATACTTGGTTCACTCGTCGTGCATAAGAGCAAAGTTGCTTTGCCGATATATTTTATTCTTGAGTCCATTTCTTAATTGACATTTTATTTTAATGTACACTTTTTTCCTTCTACCCTTCAAAATAGTTCACTACAAGATTTGTTCCTTTTTTTTTATTGGTTTACCTAAATTGTGTGAGTATTTTGTGTTGGACAATGAAGATAATAATTGGTCCGCTCATCGTGCGTAAAAGCAAAGTTGCTTTGCCGATATATGTTTTTATTCTGAGTCCATTTCTTCAATTCCCTCTTTATTTTCATGTACATTTTTTGTCCTTTCCCCTTCAAAATAGTTCACAACAAGATTTGTTCAACTTTTTATTTGTTTATCTAAATTGTGTGTGTATTTTATTTTGGACAATGAAGATAATACTTGGTTCGCTCGTCGTGCATAAGAGCAAAGTTGCTTTGCCGATATATTTTATTCTGAGTCCATTTCTTAACTGACATTTTATTTTATTGTACACTTTTTTCCTTCTACCCTTCAAAATAGTCCACAACAAGATTTGTTCCTCTATTGTTTGGTTTACCTAAATTGTGTTTATTTTGTGTTGGACAATGAAGATAATATTTGGTTCGCTCGTCGTGCGTAAGAGCAAAGTTGTTTTGCCGATATATGTTTATTCTAAGTCCATTTCTTCAATCCCCTCTTTATTTTCATGTACATTTGTTTTCCAGTAAATTCTATGGTACACCCAATATATTTGAGTGTACCGGTACACTCATTCTTTAAATTAATAATTAAATGAGTTGTTTTTTTGAAGAAAAATATTTTTTTTTATCACTTATAGTTATAATAACTAAATCTTATTCATCAAAAGTGTCAACCAAATAAAATTAATTTTTTTTGAATTTTTATCACTCATAATTGAGAACATTGATTATTTTTTACGATAATATGTAAAAAAAAATACAATAATTTTATAAACAATGAAATTATGTTTTTTTTTTTTTATAAAATGATGTTCTATGAAATATAAATATTGACAAATAGCTATTTATTACACAAAAAAATATCGTTTATTTATAAAATTATGATGGAAGAGTACCGGTACATCTCTCTTTTGTGAGTGTACCGTAGAAGCTCCCTTGTTTCCCTCTCCTCTCTAAAATAGTTCACACCAAGATTTGTTCCTCTTTTCATTGGTTTATTTAAATCATATGTGTATTTTGTTTTGAACAATGAAGATAAAATACTTGGTTCGTTCGTTGTGCGTAAAAGCACAAAGTTGCTTTGCCGATATGTTTTATTTTGTGTCCATTTCTTCATTTGACGCTTTATTTTCATGTACACTTTATTCCCTCTATCATTTAAAATAGTTCACAACAAGATGTATTCCTCTTTTAATTGGTTTATCTATATTGTGTGTATTTTGTTTTGGACAATCAAGATAATACTTGGTTTATCTATAAAATGTCAACATTATTTTTTGGAAACACGTTCTTTTTAGGAGAAGGTATTGGATTAGAATTTTAAGAGATTTTAAAAGACTTTTTTATTATGAAAAAGTTTTGAGGTATTCAATCAAGATTCTTTACAACTTAAAAAAGTTATGTGGTATTCAATCAAGACTCTTTGTCATTTAAGCAAAGTCTTTTGAAGTCTTGTGGTATTCAATCAAGATTCATAATCATTTAAAAAAAATCTTATGGTATTCAAAATCATTCAAATCTTGAATGATTGTTTAATAAATTGGATTTTGTGGAATTTTCTAGTGAAATTTTAGCATTAAAAAGTCTTTCATGAAAACATGAGCTTTCTTGAGGGTTTTTTTTTTTAAGATTTTACTCTCTCTCCCCTCTTTATCTTTTCCTCT
>Ga0228710_1012253_pt1 | contig 10702 bp, 4 predicted proteins | sample MedpolnodulmetaG_FD_177995 | JGI IMG/M metagenome (GOLD analysis project Ga0228710, IMG submission 177995) | Root nodule microbial communities from Medicago polymorpha collected in Santa Monica, California, United States - pink nodules | ecosystem: Host-associated > Plants > Roots > Nodule... | reverse complement strand
AATTGATGTTGTTTATTCTTTTTCTTCATATAATATTCCTCCTTTATGAAAAAATTGATGTTGTTTATTTTTCTTATTCATATAATATTCCTCCTTTATGAAAAAATTGATGTTGTTTATTTTTCTTATTCATATAATGTTCCTCCTTTATGAAAAAATTGATGTTGTTTATTTTTCTTATTCATATAATTTTGTGCCCCCATTTATGTTTATGTTTATTATTCCAAACACACTCTAACATAATTGATGTCTACTGTAAAATAGAAGTTCACAATTTTTTTTATTGCAAAGTCTAAGACCACGACATGGATAATGTTTTTCTACTAAAAAGATGCATATTGATTTTTGTGTATCGAAGGTATAAAACATTTTTATGTGTGCATTAGATCTATTTTAGGAACAGACTAAAAAATTGACATCATGATTTAAAATTGGGTACATGTGTACGTACCGAAAGAAAGATAGGCAATTATTCAAATTGTAGGAATACATCAAAAAAACAAAAGAAAGCTAATAAAAACAAAATTCGGAAATTACAACTATCCCTGAAAAAATCTCCCAAAAAGCAGAGAAGAATAGTATCTCACCAAGAAAAATCAGAAGTTATTAAAGTCTTATATTAAGGACAGAGATCATCTGTGGACTGTGGCTAAGGTAAAAATTTGCGAAGATTTGGGTTTCCAGAACTTCCAAAACATTTAAATTAAGCATTTAAATTCTTAGCTGTGGTCAGTCAACACATCAAAGACCAAGAACCGTAATTATACCAACTTTCCCATGATATGGAAATGTTATACAGAAAAGGTCTCACCCATAATAACGGTCAAATTGAGTAATAGTACAATTATATTTTCTATTTGATGCAACATGTTTTAACATTGACATTCTTTTGCAAAAAACATTGACCATTAATTAATTTTTTAATTAAACAATGCCATTTAAACTTATTACTTAGAAACAATTTTTCTCAAATAAAGCTTGTAATAATTTCCTTTTCAAACTAATACCAACGGATTAGGTTTCTTTTTCTAGCTTGCTTTCTCCTTTTTGTGCAAACTTCTATTCATTCGTCAAATCAACGACACTAACTAGTGATGTTAACAAGATATGTATGAGATACATTGATACTGCAACCACAATGAATTGAAATCCATAAAGAGCAAAGTATCAAAGAAGAAAGTGCCTTGAATTGAAAAAGTTGATTGGCAGAATGCGTTTGATGCGTTCCAAATTATGGAATGAACCAGTGCCCGTCGTCTAATCTAGAAACTTAAAGAGACAAGCTATTTATAATGTGACTATTCTAGAAGTTTAAAATACTATTAATTCATCCAGTTCATGTTATTGTTAATCCTTAAGCGTCGTTTAAGATTTTAAATATAATTTATAAGCCTTAAACATACAATATACTCCATAATTTGTGAGGATGAAAACATTGGTATGTTGGTGAAAATATAAGAGTTTAATCATAAACATGGTCAAAGTAAAAAGGTTGTACACATACATTTAATGATATGTTATCACATCATATGTTTTTAATTCATTAGAAGTCGCCATCGTTAAAATATGAGTTTTATTTGGAAGGAATCCACCAATGGAGAGATGTGCTTTAAGGATGCTTATATATTTCAAAAGTCGTTGTCGAATAAGGTGCCTTGGACCAAGATTATCTGGAATCCTTCTGTTCATCCTTCTCGATCTATTTGGGTTTGGAGGTTGTTCCACAACAAAATTCCCACTAATGAAAATTTAAGGGTTAAATAAGTTTTTCGTCCCTATAAATATAACGAATTTTGATTTTAGTCCTTATAAAATTAAACTGAATGTTTTCATCCTCACAAAAAAATTTATTTTGTTTTTGGTCCTTAATGGATATAATTTTAATATGTTTTTGACATTTTTTGAACATAATATGAATATATAAATGTCGAATATAATAAACGGATATAACATGGATACAATTTGAACATAAAAGAGTTATAATTTTGCCATTTATATAAACATAAAATGGCCATTAAGGACGAAAAACAAAATAAAAAAATTTGTGAGGATGAAAACATTCAGTTTAATTTTTTAGGGACTAAAATCAAAATTCGTTATATTTATAAAGACGAAAAAATTATTTAACCCAAAATTTAATAGCTCGAGGTTGCACCATGGCCTCCATGTGTAGCTTGTGTCGCAAGCATGAAAAATCTAGCATGCATTTGTGTGTTTTTATTGTGATTTTACAAGTCACTTTCGTGTTGGATTATTTCCATTCTTAATATGCAAGTGGACACCAGTAACATACACCTTGTGTTTGAGATTTGTAATAAATCTTAGTCACAACAATGTAAAGTAGTGGTTATTGCAGCCATTATCAATGTGAGCAATATCATTTGGTATTGCAGAAACAAGCAAAAATCTTACGGTGTTAATATTAGTAGGAGGATTATTGCTAACTTAGTGAGTTCTAACACTTCTCTGACTGGGAATCATATCAAGTCATATTCTCATCCTGACACGTGTGAATTTGTGATTTTAAAAGCTTTGTCCATGTTCATGTTCATGTATCTAATGTTGAATTAATTATCTAATTAATCAATTATGGATTGACAATAATCAATTATTATAAGTTAATGTCATAATATAAATTATAGTCTATTGTGTTAAGCACAAATTAGATGATGAATATGTGTGATTGGGCTATTCTTTCTAAATGGACCGTGATGGGTTGGACCATTTAGCTAAGCTCAATGAGAGGTCCTTGTCCTCAGCCGTTTAACTATTTAAACGTCATCCTATCAGACGGTTAAACATTCTGAACACTACTCTGAAAACCGCTAAACGGAATGACGATAGTTATTCCTCTCATAACTTGATGGCGATCATTCATGAACCTAAACATGCAAGATACACAATTTCTTATTCCTTCTTTGTTAGTGATGATATGCTATAATTTGTATCTAGTGATCCATGGTTAAAGTCTTAAACTTTTATCAGTTGATATCAGAGTCAAATAGATACATATTATAGCTTTGTTCAATATGATCCTGCATCATGCCGATATCGTGTTAGTTAAATCTAATACATGATTCTATTCATATGGTATGATCCTGTATATACCTTAATTGCGATTGTGAATTGCGTTTTTTTGACTGAATCGCAAATTCATGTACCAATGGCCTTTATCTTCTACTGTTGTGTTGCTATTCAAAATCAAATATAAGCCACGTCTCTAAGGCTTTATATCCTTGATGCCATAAGAACAACATGACCAATATCAAACCTATTGAGTGATTCATGATAAATTCTCATCAATTTTTTGGATCCACAGTGAACCTTAAATCTTTTTATATGAGAAAACCACTTGAATAGTCGAATTCCGCTGCCTAAATCGCAATAATCAATCGAAATTTGAATCAGTCCTATTTTTGGATTTTGGGATGAACCCTAATTTCTTACATCAGTCAATTAAGTCTATAATTCTCAAAATTAATATATGGGTTCTTTTCTTCTCTCAAAATCCATAAGATACGGTCCAAAATCACCGTGTTTCAATGCGGAAATCGCCAGAAACAACCGGGTCATTCCGCGGGTTAATATCGACCTGTTTTCAGTATTCCGGGCAAAGAAGACTAAGCGCGTGTTGACACGCACGCGTCAAATTAAAAAAAAAACTAAACCCTCATGCGCGTGAATATAAAATAATTCCATATTATTTTTATCTTTTTAATGCCAAGTAATTATTATTTAATACTTTTATCATTTTGGCATTATTTTATGAAATTTTATGACACTGGATATTTTATACGGTGACAATTAAAATATATTCTATAGCAATATATATTATTGATTTACGAGTTTCAAAATTTTGTTGAATCTTGAAAGGATCGTATCAATTAAACTGAGAATATTTCTTTCAAAATCATATATTCTTAATATTTGAGCCTACACTATTTTGAAATTTCTCTCTTATATTAGTAACACTAACTATCTAATAAATTAAAATGTTACTATTGTGAATTTATAGAAGGCTTAATTTTATTAATTCTAATGCCAAATATATTGAATTTAATATATATTCTTTCTTTCATATTGTTTTAGCATAAAGATCCAAAATTTACTAATTGATCATTCTTTTTGCGACATATTTAAACTTAGACACTTGTCTCTGATTTTTGTCACAAATTGATTTAAAGGGTCCTAATAATATTTTGTTTTCAAAATGAGTATAGTAAGTTGTATATTATATATGTCATTTATATTAATTGAATCTAAAATTGACATATTTCTCTTTAATATATATTATGCTTTCTGCTATACTCTCTAATCTAGACACATAATTTATTACTCTAAATTTTGTGACAAACACCATTAACTATCTAATAATGTGTCTTGTCGCAATTAAATATTTAGATCACAATTATGTTAAACTGTATATTTTATATAGTGAATGAGGTGTGGTTGCATTTTTTTTATTCTAAAATTCTAATGATGAATTAAAATTTGTAAGCCTCTTGGTTGTTCATCTGTTAAATATTATCTAAACAGCTTATTAAGAATTCAAGCAATTTTAAATCATCCTTACAACTGAACACTTATATAAATCATAATGATTTATAATTAGAGTCTCATATATGTTTAGTTATAATGACTTATTCTCTATTCATGATTATTTTGATGACTATATTATAAGATATTCTTGTTAAGTCATCAAAAGTCATTGGCTCCAAGTATAAGGATGAATGTCACACACTACGAGGTAAGTCGTGATTTAATTATTTTTATCCTCTTGTGACTTATCGTGTATTATTGCACATATGAAAACATTTGTTCATTCTTCTTTTTTGTTGTGCAATTATGATATCCTATATAGAAATGAAATCCTTTTTCCGGAATATTCTAAATAGAACTCTATAATTCTTATATATATTTGTACTATAATACTCTATTTGTATTTATATTCTAATTCTAATTTATAGTGGGAGTATTGAAGAAAAAAAAATTATTCTAAGAGTTCTACTCTGGATAAAATAGAAAACTAATTGACACACTTGTATTCTAAATAATAACTCTTGTTATTATACTATTTCATATAAATAATTTCTAAAGTCATATTTATGATGTGCTAATTTGAAATATTGTTAAGCATGTCTTTCTATTATTTGAATTTGAATATAACCGAAGTTGAGTAAATTAAATCCAATTGTTTATGCATGATATTATTTTATCATATTCTCTTACGCATAAACATTATTGATTTGTATAATTGTAATCTCACCTATCGTGGATACAATTATGCAAATTTTGTTAAATAAATTAGAATTATATTGGTGACAGTCATACCCTATCGGTGTGTTGTTATTAATATAATTGTTATTATTCAATGTACCTTAATTTTTTATACTTATGTCAAATATGATTAGAGTACCCTATCAATATTTAATTTGAGACATAAGAATTGTACATTGTGATGATATAGTTCTTACTTATTATCTTTAAGATCCTTGAATGAGATTACAATAAGTAAGTTACTTTGTTGAAAGTCATGTAGAAAACTACATAGATTTTGCAATCCAATATTATTCTAATTTTAAATTAAATTTCTACTTAAATATTATTTTTTATATATATAAATATTTTGGATTGCTACTATCCCTTTGTTTTGTGAGTGACGGACATACCCTATCGATGACATGATCATTTTGTGATAGAGAAATAGTTGAATATTTTAATTCATATATCTTTCAAACTTTTTAATTCAACTATCATTATCTATTCCCTATCAAGTAGGAGAATCTTTGCTATGTATTGTGTAACGTGATGGACATACCCTATCGGTATGACATTACTTAACATAATCATTCTTTTGTGGGTAAGAAAGATACCTCATTACTTTAACAATCATTCTCCATCAAGTGGAGAACATATAATTCTTCAACAAGCAAGGAAAATTCTACATATCAATTAACTATATCTCCTAAACAAATATTATAGAGACTTATATTGAGGATATTAATTATATTATTTTCTCATAAATTATTATACACCTCCGTATTATTTTATATCATTGTAAACTCATTTTGTAAAAGCAATATGTCAAAATCCCAAAATTCTTAACAACTCCATTGAGAATTTTTTTATTTAAACCATTATTCTAAATAATTACAAATGGTATATTTGAGATATTTAATTTTACTATATTTTGACATATTTTATATTATTGTTATTCTTTAATATTTATGGAAGTTTATGACTATTTTATCTTATATCCAATAATAATAAATTACAAGTCTTGTGCATTTCCGCTGCGTGTAACATGATATTTTCTCAAATGTGTGGAAGTATGATTGTAGCATTTGAGTTTTGAGTGAGTTTCTAAAATTGTGAATATAGTCTTATATCCTATTTTATAATAATAGAGACTTATCTCACTCATATGACGATAAACCTTTTATATAATCATCATACTCTGTCATATAAAGGTTACTATATTTATAAAATTCTTTGGTATTTTAATTGTGAAAAGGAGATCTTGTGTTATAAAATTCTTAAATGAAAATTTACAGTCTCCTTAATTCTATATGCAGAATATGCGGTTAACTACAAAACTCAATTCTTGATAATATCTGATATTGATAAATTATATATTCATGGGGTTTCATACTATCATTAAGTTACCACTTGTGTTAATAATTCTGCTATACTCATGTGCAAAATATGTGGTTGAGTTCATGAAACTCTATTGATTAAAATTGTATAACCACTTATGTTGATAATCTTGCACTAGTAATCAGGTATCTCACTGTTGAATATTACGTTATTACAATATTTTTATATCAGTGATCACTAATGAGAATCCCACTAAGTCTTGTTAATATATATGTGGTATCAGTGGGAGTGTGCACACAACACTATTTATCATGAGCTCAAATGAGAAATTTCACTCTTGTTTATATATATGTGTGTGTGTGTGTGTGATCAGGAGAAATGTGCACACAATATTATATACATACAATTTAAAATTCTTGTCAATGCCATATACTCTTGTGCACACTATAAAATATGTCTTAGTTTAAGAGACTTTAACTTTAGCCTCATTCTATTATATTGAGATATATATTAAAATTCTATCAATCTCAATAAGCATCATAATTGGATGCTTAAGTCAAATTTGTTGGAATATGCACAATAACTTCTTAGCATGCAAATATTTATCGTGCTTCTCTTTTACCAATATTCCACAGTTTATGAGGTCATAAATAAAAAGTACAATGTATAATATCAATACTCCTATCGAGTATGATATTGTGTTCTTGAAGTACTTATAAACTGAGATAATCATAAATGTTCTTTCATTATTGACGTTTTAGTGGTCACATTAATCCACATCTTATTTTTCTTTAAACTAAGTGTCTATGTTAATCCATTTTTGGAGATTCTTGAATTTCCTATTTCTTTATGGATTTTCATAGTCACGTTTTTTTTCTAAACTTGGATTAATTGAATGTCAAAGAACATTTATCGATTTTGATTAATTGTAATTACACTCTCTTAATAGGCTATCCCTATAACTAATTACTATTCCTCTACCTATGTGGATATATGACTTTTATAAAACGAAAATTCATTGGCAGAGCCATTAACCACATACTAGTATATATGAGTATTGTAACTCATGATGATTTGATTAAGTCTACAATATTTTGGGTTACTAGGAGTTTGTTATATCATTTTTTAAATGTTTGGGTCATTCTTTTTAATTCAAAGTGTCACTATAAATTCATCATTTGTTAGAAAAGTGAGTCTTTGATCTATATGATTTGTTTTCCCCATCGGATTCAATTTCTGCAGCATTAAAGCTTACTTTTTTTTTGAATGATTAGTGCTTTGACCATACATATAATTTTAAAATTTTAAATTCTTTATGACAAGTGAAATTTTATATTCTTTTAGTAATTGTGTATTGTCATCTAAGTGGGAGATTGTTGGATTAATTATTTAATTAATCAATTATGGATATAATCAATTATTATAAGTTAATGTCATAATATAAATTATGGTCTATTGTGTTAAGCACAAATTAGATGATGAATATACGTGATTGGACTATTCTTTCTAAATGGACCGTGATGGGTTGGACCATTTAGCTAAGTCCAATGAGAGATCCCTGCCCTCAACCGTTTAGCTATTTAAACGTCATCTCATCAGACGGTTAAACATTCTGAACACTATTATGAAAACCTAACGCTAAACGGAATGAGAGTAGTTATTCATCTCATAACTTGATGGCGATCATTCACGAACCTAAACATACAAGGTACACAATTTCTTATTCCTTCTTTGTTATTGATGATATGCTATAATTTGTATCTAGTGATCCATGACTAAAGTCTTAAACTTTTATCATCTAACATATTCCAACATGACAAGATTAAGCGAGGAAGAATGACAAACTTTGGTAGAAATTCTCAATAGCTCGAAGATGACTTCAAATGAAAGCATGATCTGAACCAACTCTTTATCGAAAAAGAATTAATATCTGTTGATATTGTAAAATGAAAATAGTAAATATAAGATAAATATTTTAAAAGTGACACTTTTATGATACCAAGCTCCTAAGAGTAAAACTTACTTAGTCACAACCCTGATTTAGGCACACAATCATAAGTAATAAAAGATAAAAAAATAAAAATGATACATATTTTTAAAATAATTAATTGATATGATACATGTGTGTTCAAATCATTTACATTTATGATTGTGTCCAAGCAAATCTTGTTCCCCAACCTTCACTTAAAGGTGGGAAGAACGGGCAGTAGTCAAATCGAATGAATTAGTAGTACTCGCCAAAACATTCAGCAAGAACATGCATTTCACGACAAACATAGAGATGCTACTAGTAGTCAAGCTAATACTTCCAGAACTACTTTCATTAAATTAATTATCTTTTAATAAGTAACGTCACCTATCATTTAATTTTTAAAATAAGTGGCACGAATTTTCTTCTAATTCGGAGGGAGCATAAGATATGCGATAAGTCAACAGCATTGAAGATCTTGAGGAAGTAGCACGACTTTTATTCTAATCATCTCTCTCAATTTGTCAAGCATATGATGATAAACAGAAGAAGCAAGGACATCGCCCTAGTAAATATGTTTGGATGAGTGGAGAATTTGGCGAAATCCTAGTGCCACTATAATTTTGTCAAATTACATATATTTTTATTTTCATTTCTCGAGCAAAAAACGTAAGAAATAATGCAACGTGTATGTAGTGGATAAACAACGTAACCCTTTTTTTATCAGTACTTTGTAGAAAGGAGGGAAAAGTATATGCATTAAATTACATTGAAGAAAAGGGAAAGTAGCATTAGATAGGCACTATATGGAGTGTCTCCATGAAACATCCGAAAAGGCTTAAAGGTGATGGAAACAAACAATCTAATGTGCACATGGGAAGAGGTGGGGACTGTTTCTAATTTGGTTGGCTTCAACTTCAAGTCATGTTCACATTATGGACCAAAATTAGATGTGGGTCTCCTTCATTCTTCATTTCCCTCGTTCATTTTAAGTCTAATCCAATTTGAACCCGTGTCTCACAACTAAACATATAAAGTATAAACACATTGAATTCCATCACTAGTATTTAAACATATATACTTATCCAAACCCATAACCTTTTTTTGATGAATTACTTATCCATAATTGTTCCACTCTTTCAAGGCTTGAAGAAATAGATAACTACATCCAACATATCCTTTAATGCATGTTTTGAATTGACAATAAATTTGTTAGAATCATGATGTACTACCATAATTTTAACAAAAACTACACTTAATGACTTCAACAAAATCACTGGACCACTGTACCTTCGTCAAACTCATCTTGATTTTAAACATGCACTTATTCAATTTGCGTATCTAAATCTAAATTTACTAGTTAGGTTTTTTTTTTTTGAAAGACTAGTTAGATTTTATGTACCCCTGAACTGTTGCTAAATAAATGTTCATATGTCCCAAAGGACAAACAGAATACAGACAACTAATTTGGTGGGTGTGTATTCATCACATCTAATCAATTTCCCTTCATTGATATAACCACAGTCAAGGAAATTGAGTTAAATAACATAGGGGTAAAAATTATTCACGCAATCAAAGTTGGATGATATATATGTTTGAGGGACACATCCAAGTGTGTAGTCTATTTCTTGGTAGGATGGTGGTAAACATGGTAGGGGCGTGCCACCCTTTGGAGTGGCATGAATGAGATATGATGTAAATCGGTAAATCTAAAATAGTCATGAACAGCAAAATTTCAGTAAACACTCTTTAATTTATTAAAACTAATTATTCATAACTGAGATTAGCAAATATGCAAAAAAAATAATCCTGAGATAAATTTACGACCGAAAAATTGATAAACATGGTAAAAAGCTTTGGAGTGGCATGAATGAGATATCATGTAAATCGGTAAATCTAAAATAGTCATGAACAGCAAAATTTCAGTAAACATTATTTAATTTATTAAAACTAATTATTCATAACTGAGATTAGCAAATATGCAAAAAAATAATCCTGAGATAAATTTACGACCGAAAAATTGATAAACATGGTAAAAAGGTTTGATGAATTGCATATGCAAACTCAAGTTATTTAACAGTTTCGTAATCTACTCAACTAGGGTGGAAAAAATCAAGCAAAAATACAGAACCCTCC
>Ga0228710_1012246_pt1 | contig 10705 bp, 10 predicted proteins | sample MedpolnodulmetaG_FD_177995 | JGI IMG/M metagenome (GOLD analysis project Ga0228710, IMG submission 177995) | Root nodule microbial communities from Medicago polymorpha collected in Santa Monica, California, United States - pink nodules | ecosystem: Host-associated > Plants > Roots > Nodule... | reverse complement strand
GGATCCGAGATCTTAATCTCGAGGCCACAGAAGTTGACGGTGGCGTTTGGCTACACAGGTTGGAGATCTCTTGTGAATTACGATCAAGGATAGTGCAAGCACAGGGTATGGATGCAGAACTTCAAGGGTATGTGATTTAATTATTTGTTCAACGCTTTCGGTAAAATATAAGACTTTTTAAAAACATAATCATTTCGATTAAATATAATTACTATTAAAAAAATATAATATGAAGATAATTGATTTGTCTAAATGAGTTTGTTTTTCAAAATATAATATTTGATAATTTTTAATTATAGACAATTAAAAATATTAATGATCAAACTTGTACATTGGCATATGTGAAGTGATCAAGTGCAACATGTATTTAGGAACAGGGGAGTAAAAACATACAACCCGCCATTCTTATTATATTATATGATGTGAAAACTCTTTTTAAGATGCATGCGAAAAATATTGCAACATTGACAATGCATATAAATTTGTTCAAAAGCAAGACATGTATTTCATGATGTCATTTGATTATTTGTTCAACGCTTCCAGTAAAATATAAGACTTTTTAAAAACATAATCATTTTGATTAAATATAATTACTATAAAAAATATAATATGAAGATAAATAAGTCAACATTAAATATTTTCTCGGTGGAGGTGTTCACGTGCATACTCAACGAGATTAAAAATAAAAGAAATCTAAATTATTTGATGTTATCATAGCATTGTTCACGTGTCCTGCGTGACTCACTATCTCTTGAGCCTATAAGAACCTCTGGACCCTGATCACTTATGCACAAACTCCCAAATTACATTGCATTCATACAATCACACACAAAACACATATTTTTGTCTAGTGGATCTCTCTCTGTAATATGGAGTTTAATCCAGATTACATAAAAAATGTTCCCTATATCTATGGGGTTTTCCCTCAAAATCGTTGCATGAAACCAGAGATTCGTACTATGGTTTCTTTTCCACCTCTTAATGATGCTAACCATCATTTTGTTTTGGCTGCAATAGATCATTCCTCCACCAGTCCCTTTCTTGTGATCCCAAGCCCTGCATCCAAACCTACACACACCAATGAGTCCGCAGAAGGTTTTGTTAATAATTTTGACTCCATGGACTTTATAACAAACAATAACAAAATGGAAACCGTGCATGGCTACCTAAACACTGACAAAGGATTTTGGAATTTCTACCAAAACAATTCCCTTCAATCTGGTAAACCTACAGAACCTCAAATCCAAGAAATGATGTTTAAGCTCCAAGAACATCTTTATTCCTTTGATAGAACTGAAAACAACCCCTTTGATGCTGATCAAAGATTTGTTCTTGTTGACAAGAACCAACAAAAGAGTGATCAAGTAAAGAATGATGAAATTTTGACCAAAGTTACTCATACAATCAAAGGCAAATGGACTGCAGATGATGACAGGTATAAAAATCATTCAAAATCTTGTATTCTCTCTCACAATGATTTCATGATTTTTTGCATCTCCTTTTGAATACTTAATGGTTATAAGAAATGTTTACTGAATTTTTTTGTTAATTTTATTCATTTTATCCTAATGCTGGTTTATAATTGTTTTATTCAACTTGTTATCAATAGTTGACAAATGAAAAACAACTAATTGTATTTTATCATTTTGTAGCATTCTTGTCCAGTTCGTGAGTTTGTTAGGGCTTAAACAATGGTCATATATTGCTGAATTCTTGGATGGAAAGACTGGGAAACAGTGTTGGGAGAGATGGACTAACCATCTTCAACCAAATATTAGGGTCTCTCTCTCTCTCTCTCTCTCTCTCTCTCTCTGTCTCTCTATATATATATATATATATATATATATATATATTAGTCCTTCTCATTTTTATGTTGTTATATTTTAGTCTTTCTCTTTTACACACACATATATATATATACCAAATTATATCAATTTTTAAAAAAGTATATTCGTAATTTTTTATATTTTAACATTGAATGTCATATATTTATTCAATAAATATTTTATACATTATTTTATAATAAAAAAATGTAATTTATCGTAAAGAAATTTTCCACTTAATTGATATTTACATAGATTTTTGTGAAACAAATAAGTTAAATATATTTTAAACATTAAAGTTCTCAAATCATTATTTGCCTTACGCCTCAAAATATGTTGCGTCGACCCTACTTGTGCCAAAATATATATCTTATGAAACATAAGTTCTTCATATACAAATATTACACAAAAAGACATGTTGATTACTTTAAAATCTTTCTTTAACAAATTGAAGAGATGATAAATTTTCTCTATTCCATTTTTTGTACATCTAATATCCACGCATTAAATACAGAAGGGGCCATGGAATGAAGAGGAGGATGCAATTCTAATTGATGCTCATAAAGAAGTTGGGAACAAGTGGGCAGAAATTTCAAAGAGATTGCAAGGCCGTACTGAGAATTCCATCAAGAATCATTGGAATGCTACTAAGAGGAGTCTGAAATCCAAGATGAAAGAAAAGAGGAGTAACACTGGTCCAAGAAGAAAATTGCTTCAAAACTATATTAAGGAAGTAACTGTTGCTCAAGAAGGTGAAAAGGAAATGATGGATAGTAGGAATGAGGATGACAACAATGACTTCAACTATGAAGATTGGGCAACTCAAGAGGATGATGTTGGTGGCTATATTGATGGAAATGAAATGAAAAATGGATATGGCATAATGGATTATGGCGTTGGGATCTAGATGTTGTTTGAGTTTCCAATGGACACCTAGTTAAAATAAAAATCTTGTAGAAAGATTAAGTTAATAAAAGATGTCCAATCACTGAATAATATATTGAACCAATTTTTAAATAACTTGAAAATCTTAAGAGAGATCTTGGTATATCATTTTAACTCAGGTTTTGGTATAGTCCCCCCAAAATACGTTGCTTTTCTATGTTGACTATATTATTTATTGGGATTGGAGGGGCCAACATAAGTTTTATGTCTTTTCTCTAATGCGGTGTCTTAACATCGCAATAGCCATCTCTAAAAAAAATTATTTCAAAATAACGCCTATAGTGATCATATTAGTAAGGGTTTAACAATTATTTTGGTTCGATTTTCAGTCAAAAATTACCATAAATGATATTCAGTTTTTTCAATTCAATTGATCAATTCACCAAAAAGGTGTTCTATGTGATGTTTCAACACCAGGCACACAGAAAACAGATGTTGAGTTTAATGTTTAAACATCATGCTAACAAGCATAAAAAGCAAGTAAATAAATGACAACAAAGTAAAAGGCACAGAAGGTTTGTTGACCTAGTTCGGTGACAAACACACCTACTCTAGGGCTACCAAGCCAGGAAGGAAATCCACTAGTGTAGTCCTTATTCTAAAGTTCTTAGCAAACCATGTTTACAACTTAAGACCTAGGACCTACCCGTCTTGATTTCAACCTAAGAACTTCTAGATCTGAGATCCCATCTCACTATCGCACAAACAATCACATCCCCTGTGATTATACGATTACAACTCAAAATAGTGAAGTTACCTTCAAACACAAACTACTGCCATGCTTCAAAGCTTTGGCATAGCAACAAGTTACAACTCAATATACAGTCCTAAGCTTGCATCAAGGTGATACAAGAAAGGCTCACGAATAACAAACACAGTCCTAAACTTGCATCAAAACGATACAAGAGAAGACACACAAAGAACAAGACTCAAAACCCTAAAAGCTATTCTTTTGAATGACGGCTTGAATGAATAATTAGGTCTTGAAGTCTTGAATATATATTGAAGCAACATGGGCTAAATAGTCTTGTTGGGCTTCAGAACAATGTAGATCCTTCAGCTGATCTACGTAACAAGAATCAGTAACTAATACAGAAAGTCTTAAAAAGTATGAACATCTTTAGGAACCGCCAAACATATCCAAAGATTCACTAAAATATTGTTACTCCTTTTGGAATAAAAACACAACTGATTCTGAAGAAATGGCGCGTTTCTTGGTCAGCAAGAAATAAAGACGTGGATTCCTTAATAAGATAAAGCGTGCGTATATCTAGGCATAAAAATAGGGCACACTGAATTGTGCCAGGATGTTGGAACATCATATCCAACATCTCGTAGAAATGCCAAATCATGTTGGAACATCGTATCCAACATCAAACACATGGATATTTGTTTTAGCAATAATGAAGCCAAAACAAATAACCAACAATCTCCCCCTTTGGCAAGTTTTTGGATAAAACAAACTGAGGCCACATATACCAAGCAGAGAGATACAAGCATCCATTTCTTCAACCATCATGAGCACACATCCATGAAGAAACGGGCAACACATCAAAAATAATATCTAAAGAGATACCTTAAACATGCTTCTTCAAATCATCATAAACACAACCATGAAGAAGAAAATAATATTTTCAAAAACTACTTTCAGAACAAACTTTCAATGAAAAGTAGCATAAAACAATATCATTAAAGAGAATCAGAGATGTGTTCAAAACTTAAAGGGATACCACAAAATAAATCTTCAGTCGCTTAGCTTTAATCATTCAGACATGAAGAGAATAAAACATACTCATACAAAACCACTTCCATATCTTCAAACAGAATCTTTAGCAGGAACATGGTAGTTGAGAGAAATCAGGTATCACCAACAAAAATACCAGAGACATGCAGCAGCGGATTGAAAGTAGCAATGCCTCACAAAAAAAAACTAGCAAGGGAAAAATAAATTCCCAAAAGAAATGTGCACCAAACAACTGGATGTTCCAATATCCTTTACCACATCAGACAGTAACTTATAAAATCACAACAGCAAGGGAACAAAATAAATTTCCCATACATACAGACACTGTCCTATAGAAGTTTCAACATCCTACCCCATATCCTACTAGTATAGCTTGAATAGACTTCAAGCACACTTCATAGTACCACTCCCCCTCAAGATAACAACCTAAGAGTGATTACAAAGCAAAAAAAAAGTTCCACTACTCCCCCTGAACACATGCATATATACGAATGGAAGCCGAAAACTCCCAATGCACAAATAAAGGAATACTTCAGAGGCAACTATAGAATGTTCTAGCATTCATTAAAACATCCACATGGAGTCATTCAACAGACAGACCCCAAAGATTCAACAAACAATGTTCCAACTTTCAATAGAACATTAACCAGGATACACACAAGATGTTGCAACAACATAAAAAAAAAAATAGGCATACCAGAATATTTGCAAAATAAATGCAATACACACAGGCATAAAGAAAACAAAGAGTATTACCATCTACTCCCCCTTTTTAGCCACAAAATATGCCAAAAGAAAATCAGGTATACACACCCCACAGAACAAAGACATGCAACAATGGATGTAGTAGAGCACGTCTTACATAACATATAATTATACCTCCTCATGCAGGCAAATTCCTAATTTTCCCCTTAACTTTTCAAACTGCTTAGCATCTAAGGCCTTGGTGAAAATATCTGCTAGTTGTTCCTCTGTATCAACATGTTCAAGTGTCACAATCTTTTCCTCAACAAGATCTCTAATAAAATGATGTCGTATGTCATTGTGTTTGGTCCTGCTATGTTGAATAGGATTCTTGGAAATATTTATTGCACTCAAATTTTCACAGTACAATGTTAGAACATCCTGTTCAACATTATACTCCTTCAACATCTGCTTCTTCCACACAAGTTGTGAACAATTACTACCAGCAGATATGTACTCAGCTTCAGCAGTATATAGGGACACACAATTTTGTTTCTTACTAAACCACAAAATCAGATTATTTCCCAGGAAGAAACATCCTCTAGAGGTACTTTTCCTATCATCTGCACTTCCTACCCAGTCAGCATCACAATAACCAATTAACATAGAATTATCACTATGAGTGTACAAAATTCCATAATCACTGGTACTATTGATGTACTTCTGAATTCTCTTTACTTGGGTGAGGTGACTCATTTTGGATTCAGCTTGATACCTTGCACACACTCATACTGCAAAAATGATATCAGGTCTGCTTGTAGTAAGATACAAGAGACTCCCAATCATACTCCTATACATGCTTTGATCAACAACAACACCATTATCATCTTTTGACAGCTTCAAATGAGTGGCAGCTCGAGTTCTTTTGTGACTACCATTATCCACACCAAACTTCTTCACTATGTTCTTAGCATACTTACTCTGGGAGATAAAGATAGTGTCCTCCATTTGCTTAACTTGAAGACCAAGAAAGTAAATCAGTTCACCCACAAGACTCATTTCGAACTCAGATTACATATGCTAAACGAAATATTGAACCATCTTGTTTGACATCCCACCAAAAAAAATGTCATCAACATATATTTGTGCTATCATCAGTCTTCCATTATCATCTTTTACAAACAAAGTCTTGTTTATTCCTCCTTTTATGTACCCTTGGTTGACAAGAAACTATGTGAGTCTCTCATACCATACTTTAGGTGCCTGCTTCAAGCCATACAAAGCTTTCTTCAATTTGTAGACATGATTAGGAAGGCTAAGATCTATAAATCCCTTTGGCTTCTCAACATAAACTTCTTCATTTAAGTAACCATTTAGAAAGGCACTCTTCACATCCATCTGGAATAGTTTGAATTTGAGTATGCAAGCCACTCCCAAAAGTAACCTTATGGACTCCAATCTAGCAACAGGGGAAAAAGTTTCATCAAAGTCCAGCCCTTCTACTTGTATATACCCTTGAGCAACTAATCTTGCCTTGTTTCTAGTCACAGTTCCATTCTCATCAGACTCGTTCTTGTAAATCCATTTTGTACCAATGACATTCATACTTTTTGGTCTTGGAACTAAATCTCATACTTCACTTCTCTTGAACTGATTTAATTCCTCTTGCATTGCCTCAATCCAGAATTCATCAGTGAGGGCTTCTTTGACATTCTTTGGTTCAACCTTAGACACAAAGCAGGAATTAGAAATAACTTTATTGGATCTTCTGGTTGTGATCCCTTGATTAGGATTCCCAATAATAAGTTCTTGAGGATGATTCTTCTGAACTCTGATGGAAAGACCTTTACTTGTGGATACATGATCTTGTTCAACCTGCACAATTACTTCATTTTCAAACTCAGACTCATTCACTTGAATAGGTGCATTTGTTTCCTGAATAGATGTTCCAACATCTGATTCAACATCAGGGACTCTGTCTTCATAAGTATCATCTATCACCACATTGATAGATTCCATGACAACCTTGGTTCTGAAATTGAATACTATGTAAGCTCTGTTGTTTGTAGAATATCCAAGAAAAATCCCTTCATCACTCTTGGGATCCATCTTCCTTCTGTGCTCTCTATCTACCAGTATAAAGCACTTACTATCAAAAACATGAAAGTATTTGACAGTAGGTTTTCTTCCTTTCCATATCTCGTATAAGGTTGTTGTGGTGCAGACCTCAAAGTAACCCTATTGTGTATATGACAGGTTGTGTTCATAGCTTCAGCCCAAAAATGATAAGGCAGATGTTTTGCATGAAGCATAACTCTGGCTGATTCTTGTAAGGTTATGTTCTTCCTTTCCACAACACCATTTTGCGGAGGTGTTATAGGGGATGAAAATTCATGTTTGATTCCTTCGCATGAGCAGAATTCATTGAACTTAGCATTTTCAAACTCTGTCCCATGATCACTTCTAATTCTAACAATGGCACTGTCTTTTTCCTATTGCAGTTGTGTACACAAATCTTTGAACACATCAAAGGTATTTGATTTCTCCCTAATAAAATTTACCCCGGTAAACCTTGAGAAGTCATCAACAACAACAAAAGCATATCTCTTACCAGGAATGCTCTTAACTTGCACAGGTCCCTTCAAATCCATGTGCAGAAGTTCAAGAACTTTGGAAGTTACCTGATGTTCCAACCTTGGATGAGACATTCTAGTTTGTTTACCAATCTGACATTCACCACATATGTTGTCTTCAACGATTTTAAGATCAGGTAGCCCATTGAGAGCATCTGGGGAAATGGCTTTCTTCATCCCTTTCAGGTTTAGGTGGCCAAGTTTTTGGTGCCACAGTTTGACCCCTTCTTCTTTGCTCAAAAGACAAGTGGATAAGTTTGCTTCTTCTTGAGATACTCATAAGTAACTATTGTCTTTAGATCTGGTACCTCTCATATGAACTTCTCCTTTCTTATCAATAATCTGATATCCAGGCTACTGAAACTCACTTCCATTCCTTGATCACATAGTTGACTTATGCTGATCAAGTTGGTAGTTAAACCTTTCACAAGAAGCACATTATTAAGTCTAGGTAAACCATGCTTGATCAAGTTGTCAATACCTAGAATTTTTTCTTTAGCTCGTAACAGCCCGATTTTCACTAGATTTAATTTTAATTGTTTTTATGTGTGTTTAATTGTGCTTGTGTGTGATTAATTGCCTCTGTGTGTATTTTGGGTTAGGGTTAGTGGATTTCGGTGTAGAAGGGTATTATAGTCATTTTAGTCTCAGGGGTATTTTGGTCATTTTGTGAGCAGGGGTAAATTAGTAATTTCATAGTGAGAGTTATTTTTAGTGTTTCAAGTGAGAACCATTATTTTTACTAAGTTACTATTTGGTAGTGATAATTAGTTTTGAACCGGTAATTATTCGATAACTTTTAACCGTTAGTGGATAGAAACTTTGGGAGTTAGTTTATAAGTGTTGTGAGCCCATTAAGACATTAAGTGGGTTAAACCCAATTGTGTAGAGACTATATAAGTATTAGTCATTAAAGAAAATATGGTTACACAATCATTTTACAAATTTGAGAAGAGGTAGAGAGAGAAAGGGGCAAGAGGAAGAGAAGAGGGTTGTAGAGAAAGGCTTGAAGAACCCAAGAGAGCTAGGGATTCTAGGAGCTTGATTGAAGCTTTTGCTAGGATTATTGCTTATTGAGGTAAGGGGGTTAGATTTCAATCATAATCTTTTAGTTTAATTTCTTCTCTAATTATATGCATAAGTGCTTAATTCTGGAAAGTGATTATTGTGATTTTAATTGGTGAAATTCGTGCTTATGTTTGGATGCAATGATTGGGTATATGAATTTGAAGGTAATTAAGTTGTTAATGTTGAATTTTACATGCCTATGATGTATATACATGTATACTTGTGTTTTACCCATAAATAATGAAGAATGAATTGTTGTTGATGGATTGTTGATGAATTCATGTTTGATTGATGTTGTTGTTGTTATGAGGTGTTGTTGTTGGTGATCCATACCTTGGGTGTTCATAATTACGGATTTGTGGTATGAATTAAGTTGTTGTTGAGGGTTTTGTAAAAATGGGTTGAATTGATGAATTGTGTTGAAATGATATTTGATTTCATGTTTGATGTGTTTTTGAAAGCCCTTTTGGGTCCATGAACCTGTAAACAATCTTTGTAAACATATTTGGGTGTTGGGAGATCAAAATTGGGGATTTTGGGTGAAAAAGGGGAAGAACCCGAAAGTTTTTGTGCAGAACTGATGACTGTACGCTTAAGCGTGCTCCAAGCGTACAACCACGGTTAGCTACTAGAACCTGCACGCTTAAGCGTACACGTGGACGCTTAAGCGTACAAGCCCAGTTTCAGCACCTTTTGATTTTCGTTCCGGGCTTTCGGGGACCAATCCGAGCTTTGTAAAACACTTCTTTCAACTTGTTTAATTACTGTTTATGCTCTTAAACCTACTGGAACATCTCATTAATGGGATTGGACTTGATTTTGTGATTTTGAACTTAACTTTTGAAAATTGTCCAAGAACGTCGATTTTTCCGAAACTTGTGTTCTCAAGGAAATTGAGTAGGGTTAATGTTGTACACTGGTTACATGATTTCTAAAAATGGTTGTGATTGGTTCCTTGAGTCTTGACTTGTTTTGCTTTGAAATGGAATTCTTTGGAAAAGTGATAAAGAGAGACGAACTTGCAATTTTGATGATTTTGTCGAAGTCGGCCGGTGAAACACACATGTATATTCAACTACACTCATATGTGATCTAAGTGTATACATAGTCGAGACCCTAGAGTTTATTTACTTGGTTTTGGTTCAATTGTCTCAATTAATTTAAAGTTGTATGATAGTGTTGAACTATGTGAAGAAGATGATGTTAGTGAATGCATATATGTTGATTGATGAGATGTTGTTGGTGAATACATATATGTTAATTGAATTGTGAATGTTGTTGGTGATTGCATATATGTCAAGTGATGGTGAATTGTTGGTGAATACATATATGCTAAATGATTGGTGATGATGTGGTGAATTGTTTGTGTGAACATATGCATTGAGTCGAGTCATATGTTCATGCATACATGACTGATGGTGACGGATGTTTATATCCAAAATGTAAGAGGGTGTGAAATCTTACATACGATGTTTTTGTTGCATCGAAGGTGACGACCTTGAGGTGATTTGGTACCGCATGCATCTAGAAGAGTCTAGAACATTGCATGCATTTGAATAATTGGTGAGTTGTGTCATAATTGATTACGTGACTTGGTGAATTGGTGTATTGGAAATTTGATGAAAGTTGTGATTATGTCGATTGGTGTATATGTACATTGGTGGATTTTGTTGATGATTGTGAATATTTGGACTAGACTCTAATTGCATGTCTTACTAGCCTGTAGTTATACACTTGGTGAATATATTTGATGACAATCATTTTGGTAATAGTAATGAGGTGAAATTTGTATACATGTGAATATATAT
>Ga0228710_1012243_pt1 | contig 10709 bp, 11 predicted proteins | sample MedpolnodulmetaG_FD_177995 | JGI IMG/M metagenome (GOLD analysis project Ga0228710, IMG submission 177995) | Root nodule microbial communities from Medicago polymorpha collected in Santa Monica, California, United States - pink nodules | ecosystem: Host-associated > Plants > Roots > Nodule... | reverse complement strand
TCTTCTCTATTTAATCAACTAGGGATATTCTTTCTCTAAAAAAAAAAAAAACTACGGATATTCTTGTTTTTATAATTAATTAGAGATGATTAGGATATGCAATGAACTTCTAAGATTTTTATGTAAAAGTTAAAGCTGATAATTAGAGATATTAGATAATAATTTGGTTTTTAGGTTATCAATTTTCAATGGAATCTGAAATGTTTAGTGTGTCATTTGTGTAGTATTAGTTTTTCAAATCACTAGTGTTATGTGTATCATTTTCCAATGAAATCTGGAATGTTTATCTTTATTTTATATGTTGAATCAAATTTATTTTTCTCTCAAAAATAATTAATAATACAACGTATAAAAGCGACAAACAATAATGTCTAATATACCTTTCAAATTAAAATAAAATAACATCAAATAAAAAAAGGAAGAAAAATAAAACTAATTTTTATGTGCTAATGGTTTACAAGATTTTACATGTACATTCAAACAACTAATGTCAAATTGCCTAAAAAAAAAAAAAAAAAACTAATGTCAAATGAATATCTGTAGAGATATTCTAAAAACCAACTTTCTTTTTTGAACGGGGAAACCAATATTCAAAAGTGATTGAATGTATCTGTAAAATAGTTTATCAGTATATATTAATTAATTTCTCACATTTTATTAACATAAATGTTGTCTTTTTAAATTATTATTAAGGGAAAGGAAAAGATGCACCGCTAGGGTTTGATGTCTTCTTCTTCTTCTTCAATGTCTCTCAATCACCCAAACCTCCTAGCTGTTTCTCCACATCTGTTACTGATTCTGTTATTGTCTTTTTCGAACTTCTACCGCTGCCATGCCTTTTGATTGGCAGTAGGAGCTTGCTGCGCCGACAATCCTGTCACAATCCGCACGGGTGCAACCATTACACCAAGTGAGCACAATTGCACATGCACTAACTTTTGCAAAATCCTTGACTACATCACACAATTCAAACTCTAACGAAGCTCTACTGCAACCGTCAGTTAGAGGAGAGTCAGTCAGTATCCACATATCCCAAGCGCCGTATGAGAAAGGAATCAAAGTATGTAAGAGGAATCTCCGGGGGAGATTGGTATTGAACAAGGACAACAAACCCTATTGATCGAATGAAATTCAACTTAAACTAAAAAAATTATGGAAAGACGACAGGTCCTTGATCCTTGCTATTCTTAGGTAGGGACTACTACGAGTTCTTCTTTGCCTCCGAAACCGATATGCGCACAGTTTGGGCAATGGGAATAATACATATGAAGCCGGGCATTTTGAGACTTTTTGAATGGACAAGGGACTTTAATATGAATCAACAGAAGAACACTCATGCGCAAGTTTTGATCCGTTTAATGGCACTTCCACATGGATACTCGATGGAGAGAACGCTCTGGGAAATTGCGAGTACGATCACAATGTTGTTTTTGGTTATTTTCTGGCGATCATCTTTTGGCGATTTTTAGACTTTTGATGATTTTGTGGCGTTTTTATTGACTTTACTTTTGGAGAATATGTTGAAAATTCAGACTCTTCTCTATCTTGTGGTGAATTTCAAAATATTGTCAATTATGGATGTTGTTGGAATTTTATTTTTACGACATAACTTTGTAGGTAGACTTTCTTTTGAGGAAAAGATAGGCGTGTAGAATTTTTTGCAACGAGTTTGTTTTGTTCAGAGCCTATTTAAGGTTGACGTAGATAGTTGTTTAGGGCCTCGTAGGGTTGATAGTGCGTTTAGGGCCTCATAGGGTTGATGCCTTAATACTGTTCAGAACCTCATAGGGCTGATAGTGGCGTTCAGGGCCTCATAGGGTTGATGCCTCAATATTGTTTAGAGCCTCGTAGGGTTGACAGTGCGTTCAAGGACTCATAGGGTTGAAGCCTCACACAAAGCCTCGTGGGATTGACGTTTTAATTTTGTTCAGAGCCTCATACGGTTGACAACGCGTTTAGGGCCTCGTAGGGTTGATGCCACGTTCAGAACCTCGTGGGGTTCACGTATTTTTATAAGTCAACGTTTAGAGCCCACTGGTTGGGTTGACGTATTTTTCCAAGTCGACATTTAGAGCCCACTGGTTGGGTTGACGTATTTTTCCTAGTCGACGTTCAGAGCCCACTGGTCGGGTTGATGTATGCCTTTTATTCCTGCTAGAGTCAAATATTGAAGTCAACAATAATTTCTAAAGAAAATAGGGTGCCTTGTTAAAAACCTGCAAAACAAATTTCAAAGGTCGAAAACGGTTAGGATAGCTCCGCATTTCATCTTCAAGCTCTTAATGGCGGGACCGTTGCTTTCTTCATTTCATTTGGGCGTGCTGTTTGGTGAGTTCTTTTAGTTTAATCTCGCCCTTAGCGGGCTTGTTTGCCTCCCAAACTTTATTTATCTGAAATATAACGTTACTTCCGAACTTCCTAAATAAAGGAGTCTTAATCATACTCAATCATATTTAATGAGAAGTAATTACTCGTTGTCTTCTCCTATTAACTTGCCCAAATTTTATACTCCCCTTCCTATTCATTCCATTCTCTTATTAGATTTGAAATAACCTTCTTACTTGATTAGCCTGTGCTTTTAATCCATTTCTTCCTTCTATTAGTTTGAAACTAAGTCTCCTACTACTTTTCTTAAATCTAAATGCGCTATTTCCTTATTAGATCTAAACTAACTCGCCCACTTCGCTCTTTTTATTTTACACTCCTTCTCTTTCTCCTACTAACTTGAATTTTAACTTGCTTGGTTTTTTATTTTCTGTCTTTACTTCCTCCTATGAAGTTGGAACTAAGTCTTATGTTCAATTTTATTCTTCTACAAGGGTCTAAAGCTATTAATCCATTATTTATGTTTTTACTAAACAATTAGTTCAGTCTGTAAAGTAAATGATACATGAAAGGGGTTCCCAGGAAAGAGAGGTGGGTCACTTGGACCTCTTAAATACTAAGACTTTCCTCGCCATAATCCTTCATATGTGACCTTTTAACAATACTACACTTTACTTCAGCCACAGAGGTACCTAAAGTAGTCTTTCTTTTATTAACTTGGTCATACCTCTTGTGTGATTACTCATCTTTCTCTCTCCATTAAATTTTCATTGATTTATATTTTTTTACATATATTCAGATTCGGTCCGAAAATACATTGGACAAAGTTTTATTCCAAACCAAAAAGTGTAGATAAAAAAAAATCCTTCATCAAGAAGTGGAAATATATTGAGCAAAAAATATTTTCTTCAAATCAAAAAGTGGAAATATATTGTCTCAAAATATATTAACCAAAAAATATTTTCTTCAAATCAAAAAGTGGAAATATACTGTCTCAAAATATATTGAGCAAAATTTTTTTTCTTCGAATCAAAAAGTGGAAATATATTGTCTCAAAATATATTAAGCAAAAAATATTTTCTTCAAATCAAAAGGTGTAAATACTCGCCCTATTTCTTCTACCTATTTTTCTTATTTGTTGTTCTCTTTTCTCTCATATTACGAAATTGGAACTAACTAGCTCATTATCTTATTTCTTACTTACTCGCAACCAAAGATCATTACTTCTAAAACTTTTGATACTTTGGCATAACACTGCAACAAAGTGACCATTCGAAATCTGAAATTTTTCTTAATGAACGAGCCATTCCTATCGTATATATAAACTCAAGAAAAAGGAGGCATGATAACAAGCCCTAATAATGGAGAAGTAAAAAACCAGGAATTTAATCAGTCCCACATATTCATATAACATGGATATAATAAAAAACAAACATGAATGTTCGAAACAATGGAAAGAACATTAAATAATGATGTCGATTATCATGAGGTGAATAAGAATATCGAAACGAGGAAACCTGACTTATGAATAACGGTGCACATGATTATGGTTGTCAATGCCTCCAAAGTTGATGTTGATACGGTTTCTTGGCGGCATCACCGACGATGGGGTTTGCGTATGCGACATCGAACGGCTTGGTTGCCTCGGTAGGATCGATTTGGGTGTGGCTTGGTTTGGTATGTGCCGGCTACCGTTTTTTGAGATCGTTGGTAGATTTTTAAGTTTATGAGTGTGCTCTAGGTTATTTTTACAGTTTCCCACAAATGGCGCCAACTATACTTGCAAAAGTACAATAATTGACATTAGGATTTAGTATTGTATTGGTCATGATCTGAGAAGCCTCCCAAGAGTGGTATTTATAGCCTCATTTGGGCTTATATTTCTGTGACTTTGGCCCTAAGTAACTTGGGCCCTAGGTTAGTTTCATGGGTTTCTAGATGTTTCAAGAACCATTAGAGGCGGTGCTCATGGTAGGGTGCGCCCTAGGGCACTCAGGCCTTTCTGGAGGGCGCTAGACCCTTTTTGGAGGGTCACCATTCCTTAAAATTATATTTGGCGGTCCAATATTTTATGAGATTTTGGTTGAAAGGGAGGGTTTTTCTTTTCCGATGGAGGTTGTTTATGAGTGGCTTCCAGATTTTTGCTCTCACTGTCAGAATATCGGCCATGATGTCACCGGTTGTGGTTGGTTGTATCCAAGGAAGGAAAGTCAGGTGCCTCACAAGACGGTTGCTAAAGGAAAGGCGAAAGTTCAGTCATGGAAGCAAGCTTGGGTGTCGTTGAAAGATAATCCCTCTGGTGTTGGCTCTTCCACGACCTTTGCAGCCCTTACCGAGAAACATTCCAATGTTGCACCCTCCAAAGATATGGTAGCCAATTCTTTTAGTTTTGCATAGCAAAATGTGACGGACGAAATTCCTTAAGGTGTCTTACCCCATTCGTACAGGCCTATGCTGGAATTGGTAACCGTTGATGCGCACAATGACGTGCATTTAGGTGAAGGGGAGGGAACGATCCCAGTTACTACAGACGCAAGCGTTACACAACTTCTGGTTGTTTCTTTTTCGCTTTCACATTCTGATGAGTATGTTGAAGTGCATGAAGTGGTTCTTGTAGACTCCTCGACATTGATTACAAATGAAAGTGATGTGCCTATTCATACCATTACAAACATGATAATAGCTTCAGTAGACCTACCTTAAAGTTTTAATACGAACCTTGATGATGATGTTTCGGCCTTGGTGCAACATGTTGGGTCCGGTTCTGCCACATGTCTGGCCTCGGATGGAAATGTCAACTCCTTGAATGCGGGTGTCGCTGGCATACAACATTGTAACCCACATATTCAACAAGATTTGGATCTCTGGCAGATGATCAAAGAGTATGATCAACGCTCAGCAAAAACTCTATTTGTTCTGGTCTTGTCTAAAAAGAAAAAATAGATGTCTAAGAAGCACCAGTTTGATGGGAAGCCGCCTTACCGTACCCGCTCCATGGGTGAATCTTTGCCACTTGCCCAATGTATATATTTTTCTAGAATGTTCGAAGTATAGGTAACTCCGACACTAGAGTTACTTTAAGGAATTTATTTTTGTCTCAAAAACCTTTGTTATTATTTATTGCGGAACCGATGATTACTGTGTCACAAATTCCATCTTGGTATTGGAGGAGTATTGGTGTTTTGATGTTTTGTGTTAATGAAAGAAGTCCCTTGATTCGGAATTTAAGGGATCTTTGGGGGAGAGATGTTGATCCTTCTGTTGTTTTCATTTCATATCAATGTATCGTTTTGGAAGTTACTTGTCAACAAAATATTGTCTATGTTGCATCTATTTATGCTAGTACATCGTACTTAACTCCTTGTCAATTGTGGGATGATCTCACTCTCATTCATGGAAGGTATCACAACCCTTGGTTGTTTTGGGGTGATTTTAATGATGTATTGGGTGTACATGAGAAGTGGGATCGTCGACCTCCTCCTTCCACATTGTGTATGGATTTTTTAAATTTGTCAAATGCTAATTTGTTAACTCATCTCCCTCCCTTGGGTTCTTTTCTCATCTGGTCCAATGGTAGGCACCAGGCGGAGAATGTGTCGCTTCAGTTAGATAGAGCCATTTGCAATGTAGACTGGCTAAATATACAGCGTCGTACGAGCTATAATGTTCTTGTTCGACATCAATCTGATCACCACCCTCTTTTAATCTCGGTTGATTATTCTAATGTTAGACATGTTGTTCCTTTCACAAAATTTAAAACTTGGTCCACTCATGAGGATTGTAGGCGCCTGATTTTAGAGAATTGGTCCAAAAACGTCTGAGGTATTGGTATGGTTAGATTGCAACTAAAATTGAAAAATATGAAGCAAATTTTTAGGACTTGGAACCACAATGTTTTTGGGGATGTTGACAGACAGGTGCGCATGGCAGTTGATGAGGTTAATTGTATTCAGCAATTGATTGACACTGTTGGTATTACGGATCAATTATATGCACAAGACCTAGAGGCACAACTTCTCCTCACAAAATCTTTGAATTCACAAGATGTTCTTTGGAAAGAAAAGGCTAGGAATCATAACTTTATTCACTGAGACCTTAATACTTCTTATTTTCACAGGGTGGCTAAGTTGCAGGCTGCTTCAAAGAGTATGCATGTCTTACAAGTTGGTGATATTGTTCTTACTGCTCCGGATGATATAGAAGCGCATGTTCTGTCTTATTTCCAGTCCATCTTTAGTGTTGATAATAATTGTGCGACAAATAATATAGTGGCTCGGATGATTCCCGTGTTGGTTACTGAGGTTGATAATGACATGTTGTGTCATCTTCCTCTGTCTGATGAAATTAAATCTGCTATTTTTTATCTGAATGGGAATGGCACGCCTGGTCCGGATGGTTTTGGTGGTCATTTCTACCATTCTTTCTGGGACATTATTGCGACTGATGTGGTTAATTTTGTGCAAGAATTTTTTTATTACAGGTGTTTTAGCGCAGAATGTTAATTCTACTCTGATTATGCTTTTTTCTAAGGTTACAAGGGGAAATATGTTAGAACAAAATGAGTTTAAACAATGTCTCTTAGGTTTTGATGATAGCAAGGTATTAAAAGTTCAATTGGATATGCTAATATTTGTTCAAGTGTGAAGGACCATAGACTAATATTTATATGTCTTAAAACAAAGTATTTGTTTTGAAAGAACAAATTAGAGCAAAAGAATTTTTAAGAGAAGCCAAGTTGCAAGTCAGAGTCTGAAGACTTCAGAGTCTGAAGACTATCCAAAAGCTGATTGTTAAAGTCTAAAGTTCATCCAAAGTCTAAAGATCATCATAAGCTGAGTTAAAGACCCTGAAGTTAGTTATATTGGTTATTTTAAGACACAAAGATGCAGAAGGGATTAAAAGACTGAAGCAACGAATATTCTGAAGAATTGGAATGCTTTGGATGCTTATTCACATGGAAAGGATAGTGAAGGACAATAGTAAAATTGTACAACCATTACCTCCACTACTCCAACATTTTCTACGAATAGTACAAACTACAAATGTGTCTCTACTGGATTGGAATGGTTAATTCCTCATCAAGGAAATGATTCAAATACATTCCTTCATAGGACATTAATAAAATCAAGCAACAAATCAATGATGATTGATTAAGCTTCTCCAACGACTCTTTGATGTGTTGGCACCTCTCCAACGTCTCTTTCATACCTTTATATAAAGGAATGAAGACTTGAAGACAAAGAGGGACTCTGCAATATTTTACAAGTGCCAAAACTCTATCAAAATCATTGTGCATCTAACACTTAGAATTTTTTTATAAACTTTCATATCTTAGAAATTCTTAGAGTCTTAACCGTTCTGTAGTATGAACACCATTGATTGTATATCAAGTGCTTAACCAAACTTATTCTTTGTAATTTGTTTGTTTATGAAGTCTCTTGCTATTGTGCTTGAGCATAGGAAATCTCTTGCTTGTGTGCTTGAGTATTTGAAGTCTCTTGCTTGTGTGCTTGAGCAATTGTAATCTTGTGTGATTATAGCGAAAATTTCCTTGGAAGTGCAAGGGGGACTGGACTACTTATGGATTGTGGAAGGAACCAATATAATTGATTGTTTCTCTTTCTTCTTTCTTATTTCTTCTCTCTCTCTCTCTCTCTATATATATATATATATATATATATATATATATATATATACACACACATTGTTCCAGAATCTGAAGTCTATTAGACTCTGATCTTTGAACTTAGTTTAAATAGAAGAAAAAGCTAACACAATTCAACCCTTCTTCTTGTGTTTTTCTCACCTTCAAAAGCTATGGGGGATTACCGCCCTATAACTCTTGCTAGTTTTCAATTCAAGATTGTCACAAAGATCACTGCAGACAGATTGGCGACAATTACTATGCGCTTTGTTTCCATTGGGCAACATGGTTTTATCTAGCATCCGAGGCTATCAATTTAATGGACAAACGACAATTTGGTGGTAATGTGGCGCCGAAGGTGGATATTTTGAAAGCTTTCGACACTTTGGATTGGAATTTTCTTCTTTCCATTCTTAAGCACTTTGGTTTCTCTGCGGTCTTTGTAGAGTGGATTTTGGCTATTTTACAATCTGCTCATCTCTCTACTATGGTGAATACTAAGGCGGTGGATTTTTCTCTTGTTCTCGTGGAGTTCCGCAAGGGGATCCCTTGTCTCCGCTTCTTTTTTGTTTGGCCAAGGAGGTGCTTAGTCGGACTCTTTCTACGGCTCAGTCTGGGGGTCGTATCATCCCTATGACATATGCTCGGGGGGGTTGCTTTTCTCACGCATATTCTCTATGCCGATGATGTTATGATTTTTCGCACAGGGACAAAAAGCAATATTAGATGTCTGTTAAATATTTTCAAAGATTATTTGGAGGTGTCGAGGCAGATTGTTAACAATGCTAAGAGTCGTTTCTTCACTGGGGCTATGGCAAGTGCTCGTGTTCAAATGCTGGGTGGTCTGCTTGGTTTTAGCGCAGGGACCATCCCTTTTAGTTACCTTGGTTGTCCTATTTTTAAAGGGAAGCCGAAAATGGCTTATTTTCTTTCCATCACTGACAAAATCAAGGCAAAGCTCGCGACTTGGAAAGGTACAATTCTTTCAATCATGGGGCGTATTCGATTGCTGAAATCTATCATTCATTGGATGCTGGTGTATTCCTTTCATGTTTATATGTGGCCTCGTCGGTTGTTGTGTTTATTAGACTCTTTGATTAAAAAATTTATTTGGAGCGGGGATATTCATTCAAGGAAGGTTTGTACGGTTTCTTGGAAGGTTATGTGTCGCCCGTGGACAACTTGGGGGTCTTGATCTCAAATCCACCCGTATGATCAATGACTCCTTAATGTTGAAGTTAGCCTTGAAGCTTGTATCCGAGGACTCTCAATGGTGAGGTTTATTTAAGCACAAATATTTCAATAAAGGGAGGTCGAGTTTGCATTATTATAAACCCTTTGTTTGGTCTACCATTAAGATGCATGTTGGTACTAGTGAGAATATTAATCATTGGTCAGATAATTAGCTCGGGGAGTCGCTTGTGGGTTTGCTTCAGATAGACGCTATCCATCATGCGAATTTCTCTGGCACGGTTTTGGACGTGATTGTTGATGGCCGATGGAATTTCCCTGACTGCTTGCTGCCCCGCATGAATTATCTTTTGGTCTCAGTGGTTATGCCTGTTTCGCCTCTTCCAGATACTCTTGTATGGCCGCACTCTCCTGATGGTAAGTTGTCTGCTAAGCAAGCGATGCTTTTTTTGAAACCTGTTGCGCCTTTGTTACCTTGGGCGGATATGATTTGGCGGTCTTGCATTCCTCCCTTTCATTCTTTCATTTTTTGGCGTTTGTATCTTGGGAAGATGCCCACGGATGAGAATCTTCGTGCTTGGGGTTGCGTTGTAGTATTTGTCTGTAGTTTTTGTTTGAAGACTGATGAATCGTCGGTTCATTTGTTCCTCCATTGTCCTTTTGCGGTCGAGCTTTGGATTTGGATTTGTGGTAGGCTGAATTGTACATTTGATCTTTCATCAGTTATTATCTGCTTTCGTGCATTCATGTTCCTTGTTCCTCTCAGGTATCTGATACTTTTGTGGATGTCGTTGTCTATACCTTACATATTATTTGGATATCACGAAATTCTTTACAGTTCTATATGGATGTGGTATCTTAGCATGCCGCTAAAGTCCGATTACATGCTTTTGTGCCAATGAGTGGGAATCTATCGGTTGGTCACTGCTTGCAGACGGATGTCCTTCTCATTGGCTCACTTTTTGTTTCTGCGCATCATAGATGCATCAAGGATATCATTGTTGTTCATTGGAAGGCGCCTTCCCCTCCATGGCTGAAGGTGAATACATATGGTTCTGTTGTTGGTAATCACGCGACTTGTGGTGTTTTGTTCCGGGACCACTTAGGTATTTTCCTTTGTACTTTTGCTTGTAATTTGGGCATTGATTCTATTTTTTCCTCGAAGATTCAGGGGTTTCTTTTCGCATTGGAGTTTGCTGCCCAAAACGGGTGGAGTCACATTTGGTTGGAGAGTGACTCTACTAGTGCTCTGATGGCCTTCAAAAAGCCTTATGTGATCCCTGTTTTGATTCGTAATCGCTGGCATAATGCTTGTAGACTAGGCGTGCAGGTAATTTCATCTGATATTTATAGAGAAGGTAACTACTATGCTTACAGGTTGGCTAATATAGGGCACGCAGTCCAGGGTGTTGTTTGGCTATCTGCTTTACCGTCTGAGTTGTTTTTGGATTTCTTTCAGGACATATGCAGTCTGTCTAATTACAGATTTCCCTAGTCTGTTGTGTTTATTTCTTGCATTTTGTTTATGAGGGTTTTGGCCTAACCCCCC
>Ga0228710_1012241_pt1 | contig 10710 bp, 4 predicted proteins | sample MedpolnodulmetaG_FD_177995 | JGI IMG/M metagenome (GOLD analysis project Ga0228710, IMG submission 177995) | Root nodule microbial communities from Medicago polymorpha collected in Santa Monica, California, United States - pink nodules | ecosystem: Host-associated > Plants > Roots > Nodule... | reverse complement strand
CTTTTATGGATAAAAATGTGATGTTTCGGTTTATTTATAGTGTATTTAATCTTTGTTATAAGGTTAAATAACTTTTTGCTGCTTATAATTTTTTAGAGTTTCTTTTAGTCTTAAAATTTTTCGTCCCTCAGAAATTTTTCGTCCATCAAGTTTTAGTCCCTCAGAAATTTTTCGTCACCAGTTTTCATCCATACTTTTATGTAAAATCATGTGTATCTTTCAAAATTTTGATTCTTTTTTGCAATCATGTTTGGTAGATTATTGAAACCTCTTTTGAAATGTTTTTTTAACAAAGGATTAATTTTTTATGAATGCTTAAACATTCATATTTTATTAAAAAATTCTAAATTTTTGTGTGAGAGATCGTTTTAATATTCTAATCATATCTATAAAAATCCATTCAAAGATTTGAAAGTAATACATGATTTGACTAAAAAAAGGATCAAAAGTCATGACGAAATTTTTTTGAAGGACCAAAACTTATTGATTTTTTAAAAATATTTATAGAGATAGAACTTATTTCACCCTTTATTATAACATAGTTCTATTCACTTTCCACTATTGAGTTAATAAATTTTGACTTTATTAATCTTGAATCTTGATTTTCAACGAGAAATTGGAAATCGAGTCCCATAACTATAGTTCAGTTGGTAGTTGCAATGATAATATTATGCAGAGGTCGGAGTTTGAACCATAAGCTCCCTACTTCTTTAAAATGTGTGAACTTCAGATACCATATTACTTGAAAAAAAATTGGAATTAGAAATTACAATTTTTTTAATACCAACATATTAAATCATGTATTTTTCAAACAATGCTTTATCTTTCCTATTTCAATTTTTTTTAAAGATCTTTTCTATTTCAAATTCAATCGTACATTTTATGTCTTTAATATTGATTCCCATTTTTTTTTTCTCAGATGGAGGGGACACCGACACAGTTAATTCTTTTACAGAACAAACTCAGTTGAAAACATCCAATAAATCAACATCCCAACAAATCAACCCAAAAAAATTGCATCATCTAAACAAGGCAACAATCTATAAGACAACAACATTGTTGTGAAGGAAACTCAAATATATACAACCAAATCCAATGAAAGGAAAATTCCATTTTATATTATTTGATTGCCGCTTGTGGTCTCCATTTTAAAAAAAACAAAATATGTAATAATATCGTTAATCACTATGACAATTATTTGTAGGCACTTCACTACTATATGATTTTTACAGTAACTTTTTAAACTTTGTGGTTCTTAAAGCTTTTGGCAAGTCAAATAAAAATATCACATACAACCCTATATTAAAATCTATGGATGGAATGGGGCCTAGTATTCAATTCTAACAACTCATATTCATGTGGAATAAATTCGATAAACTAAGAAAGATGGGAGCCTAGAATTGAATTCTAAACTACTTCAGGTAATACTCATTTTGGTTGCTCAATCTGTAACGAATAGTCACAATAGTTCTTTAATGTATAATTAAATTTCAAAATAGTCATTGATTGTGCACTTTGTTAGTCAAAATAATTTCTAACGCTAAAATAATCTCTCAATACTCACAATAACTCTTTTTATATAGGAACACAAATGACAATAAACATTCATAATAAGGACTGATCTGACAGTAAGTAAGAACATTGATACTATTACCCCTATATAATAAGCATTCATAATTTGGTAATATAACAATATTACCAAATTATTTTAATGTCAGATACTATTTTGACTAATGAAGTGCACAATCAGAAACTATTTTACAATTTTCATACATTGAGGGACGATTATGGCTACTTACAAAAATGACTATTACCCCTATATAATTTGAATGACCAAACCATGAGCTACAAACGATCAACTGCAATTCCATGGCTAAAACAACTCATATAGCAGTAGTTTCAATTCCTCTATTTAGCCACCAAAGTTCTATTATTGAGTTTTGCAAGAGATTAATTCATCTCCATCACCACATTCATGTCACTTGCATCTTTCCCACCATTGATGCACCTATCCCTGCCACCCTCAAATTACTTGAATCTCTTCCTTCATCCATAAACTGCACTTTCCTCCCTCCAATAAACAAACAAGACTTACCACACGATTTTATCTGGGAAAATGATTTGGCGACGGAAAAATCCATGCCATCTCTTCGCAACTCCTTGAGGTTACTTTGTTCAACTTCAACATGCACGCCAGTGTCAGCATTGATTGTTGATCCTTTTGCAAGTCAAGCATTAGAAATAGCAAAAGATTTGAAACTCTTATCTTTTGTATACTTCCCACTTTCTGCCATGATAACTTCATTCAACTTGTATTTTCCGACACTACATGAACAAGTTTCATGTGAATACAAAGATCACACCGAGCCTATTCAGATTCCGGGATGTCTACCTATTCGTGGCCAAGATCTTCCTCCCGAATTTTTTCATGATCGATCTTGTGTTGCTTATGGGCTTTTTCTTCGACATTCCAAGAACTTGTCTCTTGCTCATGGTTTCTTGGTGAATAGTTTCTCAAAAATGGAGGCAAGTACAGTGAAAGCCTTGCAGGAGGAGCACAACAAAACCACCAAATTATTTTATTTGGTTGGACCAATCATACAAACTGGTTCAAATTGTAGTGAAGAGTCAAATGGGTCCATCTGTTTGAAGTGGTTGGAGAATCAAACACCAAACTCAGTTTTGTATGTGTGCTTTGGAAGTGGAGGAACTTTATCTCAACAACAAACCAATGAACTAGCTTTGGGGCTGGAGTTGAGTGGTCAGAAATTCTTGTGGGTTTTGAGAGAACCTAGTAAATCTAAAGATATAGATTACAAAATTGCCGCAATAGGAAATGATGACACTGACCTATTAAAGTACTTACCACAAGGGTTCTTAGAGAGAACCAAAGAACAAGGGTTAGTTGTTCCACTTTGGGCACCACAAACCAAAATCCTAAGTCACACTTCAACCGGTGGATTTTTAACACATTGTGGTTGGAATTCAACACTTGAGAGTATTGTGTCGGGAGTGCCAATGGTAACTTGGCCGTTGTTTGGTGATCAAATGTTGAATGCTATTTTATTAGTAGAGGGACTTAAAGTGGGTTTGAAGATAAAGTTTAATGAGAATGGCATTGCAGAAAGAGAGGAAATTGCTATGGTGGTTAGAGATTTAATGCTTGGAGAAGAACGAAGTGAGATTCGACAAAGAATTAAAGAGCTTAAAGATGATGCAGCTTGTGCATTAGCAGAAGATGGATCCTCTACTAGGGCACTTTCTGAATTTGGTACTTGAGTGGAAAACTTATCGTTATTATAATTGAAAATATGTATTTGCCGAATAGTTTGCATTGAATAATTTGCAACTTGATCAATTAAGCTCAAGCGAGTTCGTTCATCACATTAGTTGCTATACCTACTTTCTTACATTCTTCTCAATAAAGACCATTCATTGTGCAATAGGTTTGGAAAGTGTGAAAAGCCAAGACCAAATTAAGTCCATTTAATGTTTTATTTCATGCAGGGAAAGTTGGTATTGCATCTAATATTATATATCTATTTATCTATTATTATTATTATTATTATCTTACTTACTAAAGCTCCCCCAAGCTATTGTTTACCTTCACCTTATTGTCTTCCGATGAATCTAACCTCACCAAATGACCTTCCTTCAAATATTTGCTTCTTCTAACACTGATTAACTCGACTTTGTGGAATCTGTCAACACGACTTTGAGAAGACATCCGCGATTCAATAACGTGTGTATGTGTGTATACCTCCAGGTTGTTTCATCTTTTTTCCAGTTTGACGATGATGATTGTGTGTAGATGTAGCACAACCAAAAGCTGGATGTTTAATATGAAAATAATGTGTAGTCTTGCCTAAAAAAAGGTATATTCTAGATTTGATTTCTGATTAGGGATTGAAGATGCAATCATGGTTTCAAGACAACATTGATATTATTATTATTGTAGATGAAGTATTTTGGTCTGATTGAGGTTATTATTTTGCAGAAACCCATTGACAGTTATGACATAGGCTTTGAGATTTGATTGAAGTTATTATTTTTCAGTTGTAAACTGTGAGTTTTCATATTTCATCATGACTTTAGTTGTATAATTTTCCTTATGTTACTTCTTTGTTCTTTTAATTTTGTTGCCCCTGGGGACATCAATGCAATCAAATAATCTGGTTAGTCCCTGTAAAAGGTTATTCATGAAAAAAATTCTGCTGCAAAATCATATAAATAGGGAATTGAAAGCGTGACATACAAGCTTCAATTTGAACAACTAAATGGAATGCAAGAGAAACTTTCATTTATCAAAAGCATAAAGAGATTTATCTATTATAAAGGAATATTTGGACCTGGTGAGGATAAAGGAATATTACTCAAATGTTTTGCAATAGTTAAGTTTGTTATTTGACACAACAACATTATTCTTTTTTGAATTTTTAATTTGTAGGAATTTTTCGGATGACATGCTATAAGTCATATTTTGCTTCTTGAGAGTGAAGAGTTCCCTGATATAAGAATATATATGAAGTTGTGTAATCAAGTTTGGAATAAATCTTATTTGATTTTGAAGGATACTGTGTTATTTAGCTTCTTTACGTGTAATATTTGTTTCTAAATTTAGTAGATTAATTTGAACAAAAATAATTGATTATTATTACTTATACAGGATGTTTAGTTTTTTCTTGACTCAATTGATTACTATTTTTACGCTTTAAAAAAAAAGTTTTATAGGTACCTGATTTAATATAGCCGATATGAATGGATAATGACAATACGCTACTTTATTACGCTGCAAGCTAGAGAAATTGATAATTTGATGGCAAGAAAATAGTCTCATAGGCCATAGCCATATATAGATCATGTATTGATGCATCATGTCTGTGTTGTGATAGTATTTGATGAGGCCTTTTTATTTGAATATCATTATATATTTTGGATATTATTATTGCAAAAAATATAATTGTACCGTGCATTGGAGAAACATTTTCTTTGTTCTGATTTTATCTTTGAAATGGTTGATTAAATAGAGTTTTCATGGACATGTCAGTTAGATTTATATAATTGAGATTATGTTCTTTTTATAAAATACCTCTCTCTTTCTTCGTTCTATAACACTTTCTTTAAAATTGTACTTTTAAGGAGTATATGACAATCATTTGAAGAATAGTGAGTGTTTTTAACTATTGTCGTTTTTATTCGTTATCACGTGACAAATGAAAATAGTGTTATTTAGAACTTTTCATATAAATATTGTATATCTATTAAGTTCTTTATAGGTAATTTTAAGGGTTAATTAAGTAAACGGTCCCTATAAATATTTAGAATTTTATTTTTAGTCCCTATAAAATAAAATCGTATTTTTTAGTCTCTGTAAGAAATTTCGTCAGCATTTTTAGTCCTTGTAAGAAATTTCGTCAGTATTTTTAGTCCCTATAAAAATTTTCATCAATATTTTTAGTCCATGTAAAAAATTTACGTCAGCATTTTCGATCCGTAAAATGCTAAAGGAAAATATCACAGTGACTAAAAAGTATGATTTTATTTTGTAGGGACTAAAAATAAAATTCTAAATATTTATAGGACTATTTACTTAATTAACCCTAATTTTAAATAGACCTTATGTTATCTGCAATTCATTTCCAAAAATTATTAGTGTTCTTCGTACTACTTTCAATGGTAATACAAATTTTTTGATATAACCTATTTAACATCAATGAAAATATATAATATAATTTATTGATTTTTATTACGGTTGATAGGACCCGTACATCGCACGGGTCGTAAGTCTAGTTATTATTATTATTATTATTATTATTATTATTATTATAGGATAGTGAGCAAAACATAATGCAAACCCTAATTAAATAAAATGTCTATTTTGTCCTCTATGTTTTTCATATCATTTCAATTTTACCCTCCCACTCATATCTAGAATATCTCACAATATTAGTCTTTAATGCTATGAATTATTAGCCTTTAGTGTTCTTCAAATTGCAACCGTAGAATATGAGACAAAAATGATGATTTTAGTGCATATGATATTATGAGAGCTTTAGTGACAAAATTTGTATCAGTGAAATGTGCGGCCTTTAATGTCATGATATCAAAGTTTTAGGCTCTATTTGGATTTATGGTACATAATGGAGCAGAGCGGAGTGAAATACAATGGAATGGAGCTGAATGGAACGAAGATTTCATTCTATTGTTTGGGTATTTTATGATGCGGCGGAATAATGTATTCATTCCATCGTTTGGAAAGGGAACGGAGCAGAACACATTATGACTTTTTTATTCCATTCTTAGCCTTATTTAAAAACACTATTATTACTAAAATCTTGATGCATTATATTCAATCACCCGGTCCCTTAACTTAATTGATTGTCTCAATTTGGTTCCCTAACTATAATTTGTACCAATTTGGTCCCCTATGTTTTGCTTTGTTACTAGTTTTAGTCTTCTCTGTTAGTTTCTCTTAAAAAAACGTTAACAGAGTGGACTAAAACTAGTAGCGGAGCAAAACATAGGGAACCAAATTAGTACATAAGTTAACGTTTTTTCAAGAGAAACTAACAGAAAAGACGAAAACTAATAAATGAGCAAAACATAGGGGACCAAATTGGTACAAATTATAATTAGGGGACCAAATTGAAACAATCAATTAAGTTAAGGGACCGGATAGTTGAATAAGCCTATAATATTCAAAGACTTGCAAATTAAACAAACAAAATAAGAAAGAAACACATATGCATAATGGTTTTTTAATTCTTTTTTTTTTAATTAACAGGAGAACATATTGAAATTAATTTCAAAAATGAGTTTAATCATAAAAAGAAATGTTTCAATCTCAAATTCATTGGGATTTCATCGTTTACTGATTTAAAATCTTTTAGAATAATTTTAAAAATCAAAATCGCATAAAAAACTGATCAGAAAGTGGAATTAACAGTAGGTGTAATTTCTAGCCGAAATGTGCAAAATCAAACCATTGGGATTTCATCATTTGTTTTGAAAATAAAGAATTATAATTATAATATGAGTAATTTCAACTCATTTGGGGTTGGCCTAGTGGTTGGCTTAGGATCTTGGAGTTTGCTCCTCCAAAGGTCTCAGGTTCGATTCCCTCTGGTGTCAATTTCGATGGGCTAAGTCCATACAGAGCTTGCTCTGACTTTAAACGGGCCCCCCGTAAGTGGGCGGTGGGATTGGTCCCCTCGGATTAGTCGATCCTTGGATCGGATACCGAGTTTTCAAAAAAAAAAAAATAGTAATTTCTAGCAAGAAAAGCATATGTGAAATAGTTTTCAAATAGGGTAGGATAAAAGGATAATTATCCAATTAACAAGCTCCATCCCATTGTATACCTCCCAAATTTGGGGGAATGAAAAATAAAAGGATATGATGAAATGTCATTCCATTATATTCCATATCACTTCATTCACTTTTTAAAAACCCAAACAATGAAATGTAATTAAATACCACCTCATTCCATTCTATTGTATTCCATCAATCCAAACAAAGTCTTAGTGCCATAATATGTAATAAAATTATAGGAATACCTCATAAAACTCCTGTGTTGAATTATTATGGCTATAAATATTGGGTTTTCCTTCATATGGCTTACTGTGGCAGAGTATTGTGTGGGCTAAGTATCGTAACCAAAATTTTATTATTTATTTTTAATAAGAGTTTTTCTATCATGTGTAAATTTATACATGTTAAAAAGTTTAAATTTAAAATAAAAAATTGTATTGAAACTAGTACATTTAATATTAAATATAAAACTTTTAAATAAATAATTGTTGTTTTTCAAAAAAAGTTATTACCGTTAATTGTTTTAACATGTACAATTCACTCTTGATAAACTTTACAGTTTGATTTTTTTAAACGATTTTTTAAGGTGTTCACTATGCTAATTTCCTTAAAAAAAAAATTGCTGTCATTTTGTTTCATAGCTCCATTGGCCCCTAATGATATGGTATGTAAGTTACTGACTGCACCTCTAATTCATAAGGATCTTTTAAATATGCATTAGAGTTGTTTGTGTATATCGATTATAATTTATAAATTCATCTTATTTTTAATTACTTATCATTTTTGTTAGTGATAAGGTTATTTTTATCATGTAATTTAGTGGTTAGAGCTCATACATTTTAAAAAGTAGAGAAGTGGAATGTCCAGGGTTTAAACCTCAATGCTGCATATAATATGTAATATCCTTATCAACTGAGCTAAACTCAAGAAAATGTTAGCGATGAGATTACATAATGTCAAAGGTGACATGATCTATATGAAATAACATTGTCTTTTTGCTGCATGTACTTATCAATGGAGTACACTAACACACCCAATGACAATGACGATTTGAAAGTTTTTTTAATTAGAAATAATACGACAATCCTGAATATGTGCAATTTAATGTAGAAATTGTTCTTCTTTTACTTTCTTTACTTTTTAGTTTCATTTTATTTTTCGGAAATTCTCATATGATGAATATGACTTTATAAAGACTTGGAAGAGTACTTAAGGTATTAAGCATGTGCAATTGTGAACTATATTAGCTTAAAATCGATTTTACTTTAGGTACGTTGATGCAATGGAATTTTGCTATATAAACTATAAGAAAATTTTATGGTGAAGTCAAAATTATTTTTTTGGTGAAGTTAACCCTATAATTAATTATTGAGTATGTGTATTTAATTCATGTCACATCAGATTATATGGTGTATTGCACATTTACTCATAAGGTGTGTCATTATATATTTACTTATTGCAATTGGATTCCTTATTAAATCAAAATTAAACATTATTATTATTATTATTATTATTTGTAAATCATAAAGCTTATGCATCTGAAACAGAATTTGTTCCTTTCGAATCCCTTTTATCTGCAGAAGTATCTGTTTATCTTTGTTCCTTTCGAATCCCTTTCATTTGCAGAAGTTTGAATCTGTTCATCTTCATCGGTTCCTTTCACTCCAAAATCTTATCATCTTCATCAGATTGATTTTGTTCATCCCTTTCTCTCCAAAATTCATCTGCTCAAACACTAACCATACCTTTCAAATTCCCGAACTGTAAAACCTTCTTGCTTAATCAAATCGATCTTCAGAGCCATTTAGTAACCATATGCCCGTTCTTCACATTCTCAAACCATTTAATCATCTATTCGATCTTTGCAGCTAATTCGGAACGGAATTACTCGCACCACATAAACTATATGTTTTTTGCAGTTTTAGTCCTACCTCCTATTTTCAACTCTAGAAACGCAGAGAAATGACAGTTTTAGACCTACCATCTATGCTCAACCATGAAATAAACAAGGAATAAAGCATGTGGGTACAAGGAATCCACTGTATTCAACACACTAAGCAAAAAACCCTAATTTCTAAGATATGTTTTAAATTAGGGTTTTTTTGTTAGTGTGCTGAATAGAGTAGATTCCTTGTACCCACATGCTTTATTCCTTGTTTATTTCATGGTTGAGCATATGGGGTAGGTTTAAAACTGTCATTTCTCTGCGTTTCTGGAGTTGAAAATAGGAGGTAGGACTAAAACTGCAAAAAACATGATAATTTAGGACGGTTTTGTTCGATTTAAAAGAGGCGGGACTATTTTTGTGAGCTGGTCAAAATGCGAGGACCAAAAGTGTAATTAAACCATAAAAGTAACATAAACGTTATTTGATTATTATTTTTTTTTTAGGTAATAAATGTTATTTGATTTCTTTATGTATTTTTAGCGTATGAATATAATCTTATTTCATTTACGTAATGTCATTACCAACTGAGTGAAACTAAATGTAATTTTAACACATGAATATAATGTTAGTTTTTTTTTTAGGGATGAATATAATGTTAGTTGATTTTTACATTCTTTATATGTTAGTTGATTTTTATATGTTAGTTGATTCTATATGTATGCGGTCTTTTTCTATTGCATGTAATTAAGGTCTACGGACTATGGTGTTAGTGTTTAATGTTAAGACAATACAATTTAAAAAATATTAGGATTAATGTGTTCAGAAAAAATATTACGATTATTATTGCTTATCATTCTGACACTTATTTGCAGGCACTTCACCGCCATATGTTTCTTTTTGTAATTTTCTAACTTTGTGGCTCCTTATGCTTTTGACAAATCAAACAAAAATCATAAACGTGCCAACAGCGGGTACCATATAAAATGTACCAAAGTCAGGCTGGCATTCAATCAAATATGATGTGGTCCTACCCTTGCCATTATCCATCAACAAAATAAGAATATGTCAACAAAATCATTTAATTTATTTTCTTTAAAAAAATCATTTATTTTATTTGTCTTATTATATTGTTTATGTTATAAAACAGTGGAAAGAAAAATGATAATTTTTATTTGTGACAATTGAGCAAAAGTATCTAAACCTATGCAAACAAGAATTTTGCATTCTAAAATACTCCTTAACGTTTATGTGGAAATTAAAATAAACTCAAATCTCAAATTTGATTAAAAAGTAAGTTAGAATATTCATGTTGATGAAGTATGGACACCTGATATGACACAAATACTAACATGCCGCGACATCGTTAATAATTTAAGAAAATCACATAATTTTTATTTGTGACAATTGAGCAAAAGTATCTAAACCTATGCAAACAAGAATTTTGCATTCTAAAATACTCCTTAACGTTTATGTGGAAATTAAAATAAACTCAAATCTCAAATTTGATTAAA
>Ga0228710_1012234_pt1 | contig 10714 bp, 7 predicted proteins | sample MedpolnodulmetaG_FD_177995 | JGI IMG/M metagenome (GOLD analysis project Ga0228710, IMG submission 177995) | Root nodule microbial communities from Medicago polymorpha collected in Santa Monica, California, United States - pink nodules | ecosystem: Host-associated > Plants > Roots > Nodule... | reverse complement strand
CAAGAATACATTAAATAGACAGAAAATACATACTTTCAAAACTCAAACTCAATTATGGAAAAATATATCAGATTCATTTCACATAGAAAATTGGCTGAGGCCATGAAACCCAAAAAGCACTTTTTTTCAAAATTAACACAATTAGCAGATTCGGAATCAGGTTGTTGTTGTTGATTGTTGTTGCGAGCCATAAGAAACAGAGGATGCAACAATGGCGAAAAAGGAATCAAGAAGAAGAAGATGAATCAAAGATTCAGAAAAGTGAAAATTGAGTGAATCAAAACTCAATAACGAAGAAGAACACAAAGCTTCTTCACAAAATCAACAAAGAAAGTTGCGAATTGAGCAACGAAAATGGCGGAAAACGAAGGAAGAAGATGAAGATTCAACAAAGCTTCATCCACAAGGCACAACGGAAAACGGTTACAAGGACCGTAACAAACTTTCCCTTGAGGGAAAATCTGATACCATATTATGAAACTAGAAAAATGAATATTATTTCTTAATGATTCAATAGTTACAAGAATATTTATAGGGAGTTGGTTTCCAACTCTGACTAATTTGAGTCGAGCTGGATGAGTCGATATAGAAGGAAAAAACTCAACAACTATTATCTTTATAAACGAGACTCAAATCTAAGATTACTTAAAGAAAACCAAACTTCTCACCAAACTAACTGACCAACATCAGTAACAAAATTTATTCATTGCGCGCATAATTCGAAATATCCAACTGTACCAGCATACTATAAGCAAAGAGTGTCTATCCTTTCAGCAATTCTCAAACGGATCAATAATTAATGAAACTAGAAATACAAAACATAATGAAACTTGAAATAATTTAAAAATGTGTCAACTAATAATTCAACAGATAAACCAGATTTACACAAAACTTAGTCCTCACGTGTTCGTGCCTAATGAATGAACATTTGGTTATTATGAAGAATCAGATTGCTTTTTTCAAAATTGATCACACTCTGCCACAGACTTCTTCACATGCATATTGTGATTATGCTATGCTGGTATGGCTGTTTCTGTTTGAACTATTTCTCCAAGAGTGGACCGAACAAACGCCACACTCTAATGTTCTCTCCAATGGCAGCTATACTATGCCTCACCAAGTCTTTCACAGAAATACTGTCATCGTTATTGAAAGGCTGTTCTAGAAGAGAAAGCTCTCCTAACTTCTTTGAGATTCTTCCCTCAACATTTTTCTCTCTTATGTTCTCGGGTTTCGAAGCAAGGTCTTCTCTCTGCATCTCAAGTTCTTTTTCCTTTGCCACAATGGTTTCGGGAACATCTTCAATAGGTACAAAAGGAACCTGTGGACCATAAACGAATTGTATCGCAAGATCATCAACCAACTCCTTGAATTTCTGACTTCTGCCAACAAAGTTGGTTTCCCAGTTCACTTCAATTAGAACACCGATGCATGAATCATGAATTATGTACCGATTCTTCCTTCAGCTGCTAGTCTTCTGGATTTCGTATCAGCAGAAGAGAGACCCTTTTCTCTGAGGTATGTTTGCGCCTTTTCAAGATCACCTTCTGTTTCAGCAAGGGCTTTCTTACAGTCCATCAGCCCTGCACCTGTTTCTTCCCTTAATTGTTTAACCAATGAGGCCGAAACCAGTACTGTTGATTTCCTGACAGAACATTAAAACAATTTAAGAGTTGCATCAAACAGATCTATTTTTTTCTCCCAATTTTCTTTTTGTGCACAACTAACACCTACATATGTGGTTACATTCAGTTGTTGCATTTTCTGAAATTATCACCGGTGTCGACATGTTAGTGTTAGTGTCGTATCAAATGTCTGTGTTTGTGTCGGTTCTTTCATAGACTGACACTCACATGTCATAAACAGCCACAACTTGGGTTATGTTTTGTCTATACCAAGAATAATTCATAGATGATATTTAACATGTATATAAGTATGAAGGGAAGGTTAGGAGGAAAATTGTCAAGAAAACTTAGCATGCTGATATAGTTTGTAGTTCGAGTGACATTAATAGATTTCAAAAGTGAGTCAGTTCTTCACATCATATGTAAAGAGAGTGTAATATAAATTTGAAGTGAAAGAAAAATAGTAGGAAACTGAGAAATGCAAGCCATTGCGTGACAGCTAAGCCAATTAGTAAATAAAGTTAATGCAATCACCAACCTGACATGAAGAAATGACTAAATTAACACGAAAACAAGATCAAGGACCTGTTTGAAACTTTAAATTAAGTTAAAGGACCCCTGTTGTAGTTTTTCGTTTTAGAATGTAGTTTTCCAGGAACTAATTGCCACAATTTAATAATTAAATAACTCAATAACAAGTAGGAATTAATAGAACTGCTTACTTTGGTTCAGTCTCCTTGGCTTCTGTAGCAGCAGGTTCCTCTTTCAATGGAGTAGTTACCGGTTTTGCTGAAGTTTGTGCGGTGACTTCAGCAGAAAAATCCTGGCTTTTTTCCTTAGGAGCTCGTGTGCTTTGATAATGTCGCCTTGACTCTCTGATAGAGCATTTTTGCAGTCCATCTTTCCAGCTCCTGTTTCGTCCCGAAGTTGCTTCACAAGTGCTGGTGATATAGTTGCTGCAATCCAAAGGGCGGCGGAACAGACATTTAAAAATTAGAAATCTTATGTAAGAATTCAAAGATATGTCAACAGGCTGGTCCAAACTCCCAGTTCTACCCAGGGACAAGATATCCAATTGAAAATCGTCACAGACGATTCTGTTTGGATAAACAACTTAATTAAGCACTTATAGCATAAGCACTTATATGATAAGTGCTTATGCTATAAGCACTTAAGTTGTTTATCCAAACAAAACCTATATATAAGCTATCTTTATAGAAAAATATAAAATAACGTAAAACTGTTTGCATACAAGATATAAGCTTTTTTCATATGCTATCATTGATAGCTTATGGACATGTCATAAGTTGTTTCGCTAAGCTATCCAAACAGTCTCGCAAGTTATTATGTTGGTAAATAAGATCACATAAGCCAATCCAAACGGGCCCAACATAAAAAAAGTTGGGGAAAAAGGAAGTATAAATAATTGTTCTCTTTTATACTTCTTTTTCAGTGGCAGGACTTTCAGGAGAGCAAACCTGATCCAAAGTTAAAGAAAACTCCATTTGTTAAATATGCCTTTTCTATTATGATGTCATTCAATTGCTTTAGTCGCACAAAGTTTATAATGCAGAAGATCAAATAGGCAAAAAATTCATAAACATTCTATCAATTTCAATTCATTAAACAAAATTCAATCCAGTTGTTAAATAGAGGCACTATAGTGGAATTTGAAGAAACTGTTATGTTCTGTGATACGCGATTGACAACACTGATTCAATCAAGTAAGCAAGCAGAATTTGAAAATGAATAAAACATAACCTGTATTCAAGCCTCCCTCATGGGAGAAATCGGAGCTCTGTCCAGTCAAACTAGCATCAATCTCTCTGTTCTATGGAACAGCTCCAACATTGTCCTCTACTTGAAATGGAAAGGAAATATCATTTGGTAAGGTAATCGGAAAAACCATGTACATATGCATGTTATTGCAAAAAAATATGATTGATTTTAGTTGTAATTTCGGAAAATGACATACAATCAGTATTTCCATATGTAAAATACGAATGCGATAAATTAGCAGAAAAAGTGTGAGATAGAAAACACGAACCTTATGTTCCTTGAGGAACTGGTGCACTTGATGTAGTGTCTGATTCTGTAACAACAGGGCCGGGATCAAATGCATCGCTGTCTGTCTCAGTTGCAGGTGCAACTTCTTCCTTTTCACTGTCACTTTCTGATTGTTTTTTATCTTCCGCAACAATTTGATCAAATCCACTTTCTATTACACTTTCATCAGTGACTTCAACAAGTGAGTCAGTTTCGACATTGCTTGTTGCAATATCTGTCTGAATAGCTTCCTCAATAATTGAATTTACAGCGTCTAAATCAAAAAAAGGGTTAAATAAACACAATTAACTCTAAGAATGGCCACAGAAAAACAAAAAAATACCTTCATGGTTTGAACTTTGAAACTAAAAATATTCAAGGCCATGAAAACTCAGTTATGGAAAGAGAAAAAAAACTCTCAAAATTCAAACTCAGTTATTGAAAAATGACACATTCAATTCATATAATTGGCAAGGTCGTGAAAACTTAAGCACTTTTTTTCTTCAAAATTAATTAACTTATTGAATTAACTGCAATTGAGCATTCTGTTCTGATTTCATGAAACTCAACAAGCACGTTGTTTTCAAATTTAACACAATTAAGTTAACTTAGTGAAGAATTAACTGCAATTGAGCATTTAGTTTCAATATCAAACACAGTGTAACAAGAATGCACTAAGGAGATGAAATTTCAACTTAGCCAAAGCTTTAGTTAATGTTTTTTTTTTTTTGAAGTTGGATTTCTTGGTGTTCATTCTTGCAAAGTCCATATCTTTGATGTTTACAAAAACTTGGCTAAGTCCTCCAATATTTGATGGAAAAAGTTATTTATAAATGAATGCATGTATGCATGATTATGCTAAAGAACAAAGAATACATGATAAGGTTAAGTCCACAATGTTGGAGTCAAGGGTAACAACGCCATTTGGTAAGGACTATGGTTTTCAAATGTACCTGTATCACGGGTACTACCAAGTTCCCAGAGTTGTCAACCACTTCCGAACGCTATTGGGTTACGGAAATACTTCCGATCCAATAATGTTCGTAAGAAGGTCTCGTCTGAGTGTAGTTTCGCGTATCAACTAAACCAAGATTACTCATGATTAGCCACCGCACTACGTCCTAAGAGGCCAAGAGGGGTTAAAGGTAACTAAAGGTTCTCAACTTTTAGCGGTCACTTGAAAATAACATGCCAAACACGAATACTCATGCCAACATAGTATATTTCCAAGATCCCTCAGTTGAGTGGGGTTATCACATGTGCCACAACCAAAATTCACTCTTGGCAAGGCACTGTGATTATACCACCGTCCTATCAACATTTGGTTATTATGAAGTACCAGATTTCAGTTTCAAAATTTTTTTTGAAGAAATTTCAGTTTCAAAATTGATCTCAATCCAATAGCAACTATACTTTCTCATCCTTAATAAAAGGCTGCTCTAGAGGAGAAAGCTCTCCTAACCTCTTTGAGATTCTTCCCTCAACAATTTTCTCTCTAATGTTCTCTGGTTTCGAAGCAAGGTCTTCTCTTTGCATTTCGAGTTCTTTTTCCTTCGTCACAATAGTTTCGGGAATATCCTCAATAGATACAAACTGAACCTGTGGACAAGCAGCAACTTGCATTGCAAGATCATCAACCGACTCCTTGAATTTCTCACTTCTGCCAACAAAGTCGGTTTCACAGTTCACTTCGATTAGAAAACCGATGTGTGCATCGTGAATGTATGTACCGATTCTTCCTTCAGCTGCTAGTCTTCCGGATTTCTTATCAGCGGATGAGAGACCCTTTTTCCTGAGATATGCTTGCGCCTTTTCAACATCGCCTTCCGTTTCAGCAAGAGCTTTCTTACAGTCCATCATCCCTGCACCGGTTTCTTCTCGTAGTTGCTTGACCAAAGAGGCTGAGACCACTACCGTTGATTTCCTTCAACACAACATTGAACAATTAAATATATGCGTCAAACACATCCATTTTTTCTCAAATTTTGTGTGTGCAACTAGCATGGTGTCAGCATGTCAGTGTTAGTGTTGTGTCAAAATTCTGTATTTGTGTCAGCATGTCAGTCTCCTTGGCTTCTGCGGCAGCAGGCTCCTCTGTCACTGGAGTAGTTACTGGTTTTGCTGAAGTTTGTGCGGCGACTTCTGCAGAAAAATCCTGGCTTTTCTTTTCCAAACCTTCTCCGAGGTTGAAACGCACAGACCTTGTAACTTTCATATTTTCTCCAATGGTTGCAATTGTCTGCTTAACCATATCCTTTACTGTCACTTTTCATTCATGATGTAGGGCTGCTCAAGCAACGCTAAATCCTCAAGTCTTTTCCTTATCCATCCTTCAACAATCCTTGATCTTATTTGCTCCGGTTTTGACGCAAGATCTTCTTTTTGCATTTCTACCAAAACACCAATCCTGCTGTCATGGATGTAAGAACCTATCCTTCCTTCGGCAGTTGCTCTGGTTGCTTTCTTGTCTGCACTCGCTAAGCCTTTTTTTCTAAGGAGCTCTTGTGCTTTGATAATGTCACCTTCACTTTCAGAAAGAGCATTTTTGCAGTCCATCATTCCAGCTCCTGTTTCGTCCCGAAGTTGCTTCACAAGGGCTGGTGATATCGTTGCTGCAATCCAAAGGGCGACGGAACAGACATTTAACAATTAGAAGTCTTATCTAAGAATTCAAAGGTAGGTGAACAGGCTAGAAAACTGTGACCTTGTTTGGATAAACAACCTAATTAAAGCTTATAAGATAAGGGTTTATCATATAAGTGATTATGTATAAGCTATTTTTATAACAAAAGATAAAAGCATTGGTTGGTCCAAATCCCCATTCTACCCAAGGACAAGATATCCAATTAAAAATCGCCACATGCGATTCTATTTGGATAAACAATAGGCGCTTATATTATAAGTACTTAATTAAGTTGTTTATCCTTACAAAACCTATGTATAAACTATTTTTATAGCAAAATATAAAATGAAGTAGAACTGTTTTCATACAAGCTATAAGCTTTTTCATAAGCCAATCCAAACAAGCCCAACATAAAAAATTGTTCTCTTTTACATGTAAAAATTGAAATACATGTATAAATTTAAACCTTCACTCGAGCCTTCTATTTGTCCATTAGAATTAGATATGATGTTTGTCTCTGATGCAATTGCAACCTCTTCAACTTGTGTTGGTGCTGCGACTAGTGTTTGTTCTTGCACTTCTTCAGTGACAGGACTTTCAGGAGAGGGAACTTGATCTCTTTCTTCTGTTACATCTGTTAATAGAGGATCCAAAGTTAAAGAAAACTCCCTTAACAACAAAAGAAAAAAAAATCCTCCGTTTAAGCTAACAATAATGATGTCTTTCAATTACATTGGTTGCATAAAATTGATTGATTCGGATCATGTAGAAAATGAAAGCAGGACTTAATTAAGGCTGGTACAATATCATGCAATATGTGGTTTATACATGACAAATTCAGAAAATTTGCGATCAATTTCAATTCATTAACCAAAATTCGTTGAGGCAAGCAGGACTTGAAAATTAATTAAGCATAACCTTTATTAAAGCTTCCCTCAGGAGACAAATCATCACTTTGTCCAGTCAAACTGGCATCAATCTCATTGGTCTCTGGAACAGCTTCAACATTGTCATCTACTTGAATGGTAAGGAAATATTATTTGGTAAGTTAATCGGATAAACCATGTACATGCATGTTAATATGATTGATTTTAGTTATAATTCCAGAAAATGACATACAATAAGTAGTTCCATATGTAAAATACAAATGCGATAAATTAGCAGAAAAAGTGTGATATAGAGAACCATAACCTTCTGTTTCTTGAGCACAGCTGCAAGAAAAGTTCAGTTATGTGGAAACACTCCGAGTTGATGATCCTCGGTGTCTCCAAGAACTCCTTGAAAACTTGACTCTACTTAACGAGTTATTTTTTCTGTTCAAATAGGCAACTTCAGCAATAACGGAAGAATTTCCGATAAAGCATGATATTATGGGATTCATGTTGGATTTGAATTATGAAACTTCTTTACTATTTAGGATCAGTTCATCCTGTGTCACCTTCAGAAATTGTATAAATACACAAATCACATTACATAAATCAGCATCAATTTACTCACAACTACTTAAGCATAATCTCATCTTTTACAAATTATGAGTAAATATGCACAATGACTACATTGCAGTGAAATAACTACATGAAAATTTTTCCAAATGAATTTTATTGCAACAAAGATCATCAATAAATTAATCTACGTGAAAAATTCTATGCAATTGAGCATAGAATTTATTAAGTTTTTTTCCTCAAAATTAATAGAATTAACTTATTGAAATAACTGCAATTGAGCATTCTGTTCTGATTTCAAGACAAACAAAAAAAAATTAAAATTCAAACTCATTTAATGAAAAAACCACATTAATAAACACTAAGGAGATCAAATTTCAACTAAGCTTACTAAAAATTCATGCTTTAAATCATTATCTATCTAATACCTGGGAAGCTTCAAAAGGGTACAAACAACGAGTAGATGACAACAAATATTCCAATTTGTTGAGACTCATAGTCTTTATGACTTATGAGATGAATGATTCTTGTTCTGGTTGCGGTTGTGGTTGGGTCTCATCTAATACCGGAAACGGTGCGGAAATTACAACCTAACACAAATTTAAAACCATCACCAAGCATATTATAAAATTCAGTAGCCAAAAAAATCATGGAAAAAAAATGAATAATATTAAGTTAACAAGATTCTTTTGAATTATCTTCAGTACCTCTGCTTGCGGTGAGTCAGTTCTTCATCCATTCTTTAATAATAAATGACTTCAGCATCTGAATTTATAGAGTCGTATCCGGTGTCGTGTCTGTGTCCGTATCTGTGCTACCCTGTTGGCAACAGTTGTTGAGGAACCGACCAATGAACCGACCAATGGTATGGAGGTTCGAGATTTTTTTCTGTGGAGATTCAGTAGAAACTTCATCTGCAACATGTGAATGTGGTACCTCCACGGATACTTCTGTTTCTGTGCCTTGTGAGATGAATGATTCTTGTACTGATTGTGATTGTGGTTGTGTCCCATCTTCAATTTCCAAAATCTTGCATTTCTGAGGCAAGGAAGCTTCGTGATTCATTATTGTTAAGTTGAACTCTTGTAGGTCTTGTTTACATACCCAACGATACCCGCAACTCTTAACCTCCATACCGAAACATTCAAAACTGATTTTTCCAAATTCATGACAGGACTCTCGGGGGAAGTAGATAATCCATAGGTGACTTGATTTGGTCGTAACAAGATCTTCATCGAGAATTACTGGAAAGGACATTTCCCGGAAATTATAATCAGATTTTAAACGCAGACGCATCCAGCTGTCCCCTTGATAAGGTGCCATGGTGAATAATACACAACATAGAATGCCAACGATATTATTGTCATGCATAATAGGAGATTTGTCTATTTGTATTGAATCGCCCATGCTCTGATTGTTGATCCAACTTGGTATTTCACTTCCTGGAATAACAATTTGAATGTCTTTAAAGGATTGTGGATTTGCCATAATGAATTGTTTCATCCATGAAAATGCCATGCTATAGCAACACTCCCTCTCACCCAATTTTGGACAGTTAAAAATGACCAATCTAATCCAGTCAAATTCCAACATGTTGTAACTAATGTCATACCATTCGAACTCATCTCGTTCCCGCATAGTGGTAGGAGAAGGAAGTTGAGGTAAAGATTCCAACAACTTGCAATGCTCCAAATTTAAACATACAAGTTTGGAAAGCTTCCTCAGGCTAGGTAGTGTCACAAAATTGTTTCCCCTTAAATTTAATTTTTCTAGTGAGAGTAAACATTCAATTGAATCAGGAACTTGGCTTAGATTGCAAAAGCTAATGTCAACTATACACAAACAATCTAAGCTATGCAAGGATGGCAACAAATATTTGAAGACAGAGGACGTTGATCCATTCTTAAACGCTTTGGAACAGCGTTGCATATTTAGATATTCAAGAGAGCTAAGATCAAATATGTTGTTGGGTATGCTTACTAGATTTATGCAACGGTATAAATTCAAGTAAACAAGCTTTTTTAGAAGTCCAATAGATGGACCCAACTCCACAAGTTTGTCACATCCTCTCAAATTTAACCACTCAAGATTCGGGAACTCTCCAAAATCTATTATCTTTTCTAGCTCCCAAGAGTAACTTAGATCCAATTTTCTCAAATTGGGCAGAGTCTGTGACATAAAAAACCAACAAAAACAGAGTTGTTATTTTGATTGTAAGAATATTGTTTTGAATTTGTTTATATTTCTAAGATGATAAATATTAATAATAAGAGAATGTTCAGTACCTTCTTGTTTTTCCATAGTTCTTTAATCTTGTTGCTATACGGCAAGATCAATTCTACAAGTTCATTGGGATGAAAATTTGATGGCAAATACATGGAAGGATATCTATACCAGTGAACATATCTTAATTTGTTTGAAAGACTCAATAGGCTTCCTGAGAAATTCCAGCAATCCATGATGATGAGCAATCTAAGATTACTCATTTTTGAAATGTGTTCAACGTCCAACTCTTCACGTTCATTTTCCAAAACTATGGCTTCAACATGTTTTTCCTAAAGCATTGCAAAAAATAAAAGAAAAAATAAATTACTTTCAATATTTATAGTTTAAATAAAAATGGAAATGTTTTTTTTTTAATTTCTAAACAGCTACTTTACCATTTTCTCCATCTTAACATTGTAGAGTTGTTTTTTGGACCACACCCTGCTCCACTTTTTTTGCCCTATGCTTGAATTTTCTTGCACAATTTTTCTGCCTAGCTCTTCTAACAAAGAATGCATTCTAATGTTTGAAAAATAACCAATGCTTATAAGTGATTTATCCATGAGAATTCTTAATCCAATATCAGCATGAAATCCACAACAATTTAGAATGTTTTTAACATATTTCTCATATTTGCCGTTGAAAAAACAAGCAATATCAAGAAATATTTCTTTTTCTGTCTGCTTTAGCCCATCAAAACTTAATCGCAACAC
>Ga0228710_1012233_pt1 | contig 10714 bp, 5 predicted proteins | sample MedpolnodulmetaG_FD_177995 | JGI IMG/M metagenome (GOLD analysis project Ga0228710, IMG submission 177995) | Root nodule microbial communities from Medicago polymorpha collected in Santa Monica, California, United States - pink nodules | ecosystem: Host-associated > Plants > Roots > Nodule... | reverse complement strand
TGACTTGGTGACCAAGTATGCAAATATAATTTATAAATGGTGTCTTGGAGACAAATCATTGCAAGGACAATGAAAATGATGCATCTTGGAGAACAAGTAAGAAGAAAGTGGTAAAAAGCAAAGACTTTTTACTGTTCATGTACTTTTCACTATTCATACACACTCCTGAAAAAAGAGACAAGCTGAAGCTCTTAGTGTTAAAAGTTGAGGTCGAGGCTGACAAGCTCAAGCTCAGCGTCCAAAAGAATGGGACAATGGCAATTTTGCAATTCCTATCAACAGCAAGGGTGTCTACACAAGAATGAACAACTGCAAGATATTGAAGGATGAAGGCTGGCTATAAATAGAAGCTTTCTCTCAACAAAGAAAGTATGAATTTTACAAACAATCACAAGCCTGCATACAAGCGAAAAATTCATCAATCAATCTCAATATCAGAAATACTCTTACAGTACTCAATCATATTTTCGGATCATCCTTTTAAGAGTATTACAAACTACGATCTCTCATTCTCTTAGTAGCTTGAAAGTTGTAATTAGATCCAAACATCAAATCTCATATTGATTGTATATCCTCAAGCCTGTAAAATCTTGAGTGATAGTGTAAGCTTGCTGAAGCTAATAATATTAGTGGTGTAAGTCTGGTGAGGCTAAGAGAATACATAGTTGTATAGCCTCAAGCTCTTCAAGAGCTCGAGCTTTAGTGTAAGCTTGGTGAGCCTTAGAGAATACATATTGTTTTGCACATTGCAAAGTGGAGGAAGAAACTCCCAAGAACTAGTGGATAATCTCACACAAGCTGTGGGGACTGGACTAACCCATATTGGGTGAACCAGGATAACTTCTTTGTGTGATCTCTCTTAAACTCTACTCTTTACTTTCCTCGTCATTTAGTTTAGTATTGCATATTTGTTTATTGTGTTACTAATCTTCTTACTCCAAGTAAAGTCTTGAGAGTTTAACTTTCAAAGAGAACAGAGAAATTTTTAAAGGGTCACTATTCAACCCCCCCTTCTAGTGACATTTACTTCAACTTCACAAGTACCCCTTGAATTTGGTGCTTCTTGAATCTTCAGATCCTTGAATACCCATGCACTCCTTCGAACTCTTCACTCGAGTCTCTAATGCTACGTCCGGTAAACGAACCCCATCGATTTCAAGAACGGTTAGAAAGACCCCAAGTCCTTTGGAGTTGGAATGAGATTATTCAGTTCCTTTGAAGCCTTGATTTAGCCCAACCAATTTTCTTGAAAGAACCAACTTACAATCCCTAATAGCACCCTAGAGAATCTATACACTCAAAGAACAAGGTGATTCTAAGAAAAAGTGTTTAATCTTGAAAAAGTGTTTTAAGACGTAGAGAGAATAGATGCAAATGATTCAATACTTTTGAAGTTGTGAAGAAAAGTGTATATATAGTAAAGGGTGAAAAGACTCAATTTCCGCGCAAAAACCACATATTGAATCGATTCATTTAACTTGTGAATCGATTCAGACATCAAGAAAACCAAGTCCAGGCGAAGGAGAGTATATGAAGATTGATGCAAGTCAAGAGATACATGAAACGATTCAAGCGGCCCAGGTGGATGATTGAATTGATTCAAGATATAGTTGAATCGATTCAGAGAGAGTCAGAGAGATTGGTGATACGACTCAAGGATGAATGAAACGATTCAAACATGAATCGATTCATACTCATAGTGAATCGATTCATACTAGACTCAAGGATGAATGAAACGATTCAAACATGAATCGATTCATACTCATAGTGAATCGATTCATACTAAGTCAGAGACTTTTTTGAGATGATTCAGACAAGGATGGAGTCGATTCATATAGATACATGACACATATTAGAATACCAACATGAAGAGTTATAACTTGTTTCACTAGGGTGCTTTAACATAATCTAAAAATGAAAAGCTAGACTATCAAGATCTAAACTAAACACCTAAAGATACATAACCAAAACAACAAACATCATCAAAACTATAGCAGAGGCTTCAATAATGTATATAACGAGAATACATGATTTTGGATTGACTTTTTCACTTTTAATTATACCCTTAAACAATTTGACTATAAAAATATTATTTTATTGGTGTTATTCAAAAAATAAGAATTTATATTATATTTTTTATATCATTTAATAATATAAGTATAGTTTGTTACAATATTAAAGTGTAAAATATCTATTATCTATATCTATAATTTTAACCAAAATCAAAATAGTTTTAATAAAAATTTCACAAAAAATATTGTTTGTAATTTATATGCATTAATGTAATAAAAACACAAATTAACACTAGTAACTAATAATGTGAGTATTTTCTTGTACCAAAAAGACGAGTTATGATCCTCTCATTTATGTTTTTCTCCATTTCTACCATTTGAAGAGATAAAGACACAATTTTTTTTAGAAAAAGAATAAATTAATTAATGATGGTGGGACACATTTAGTGGTATGATCCACCATCTCTTTTTTGTGATTATTTTTCTCCAATTTTTTTTTTTTAAGAAGCTATATTAACTCTCAAATCCCAATCCAATACCACGAGACCAACCTAAGTGGGATTATTTTTCTCTAAATTAAAAACATCAACGGGAGTATTTATTTTTTGACAAATAATAACGTGAGTATGGAGCCGACGTATAATGTCAAAACAACATAGTTCCTCAAACTATATTCAGGTCCCATCACACAAAATAACTTGTCCACGTTCATGCCATGCACAGTTTTATCTTATGTCTTCGTCCCTACCGATCCTCGATCCAATAAACATAAACAAAATATCTACCATTTTTAACAAATTAAGAACTGCTTGAAAAATTAAGAATTGCTTTGTGGTAGTTCTACCTTTTCAATCATGAACTAACTTACTAAGTAGGTTGTACATACACACATGTTAAAGATGTTGAATGGAAGGAAGCTTTTAAAATATACTGAAATTTACACATACTTTTGCAGTTTCAAACTTGTGATAGTCTTTAATTGCATATAAAAGTATTATGAAGAACTCTTGTTTAAATTCCATTCTAGAGAGTAAACGTGCAGATGAATGTGAAACTGATTTGGGGAAAAAAAATGTTGATATCATGATAAAACTAGGCTGCTAAATGAATGCAATGTACTGATCTTGATTTGGAGTAGTTTTTTTTCTTCAAGTAGCCCTATTGTTAATTGATTTTATATGTACCGAAAGTTTTATGGCTTAGGTTGCTTGTTCTAGGTGTTTGTAGCAAACGGTGAGTGTTACCTAAATTGAAGATTTAATCAGATTTGCTTGGCTGTAATCAGATTGGAGAAATTTGATTGGTGTGTAGCTATTTTAATCAGATTGGTTGAATTAGATTTGCTTCCTTTAATCAAGTCATGATCAATTTGGGTACTTGGCTTTATGTCTATTTGGATTTACTTATTTGCATTTATCTACTAACATACACACTTGTGAAACGGTTTGGGAGAGTTTTTTTTTTTAAACAACCTATTTTAAACAACCGATTTTGGCACCGTGACACGATTTTGTCACGATTCTGAGGCAGTGTGTGGGTGTGAATCTGCAAGCTAAATCGTGACATAATTTGGAAAATCGTGCACGATTTTGACAGATATAAAACACTATTTAAGCACTTCATGACCCATTTGTTGGGTAAGCTTGGTGAATCTCATGGAAACCAAAGGAAAGAACTTTTAGAGTATGTAGATACTAAAGGTTGAGAGTCTTTGGGTGAGGTTCAAAGCTTCAAGATGTGAATCTTGGAAACCAAAAGAGGGGGCTCTTCGAAAAAGGGTTTGTGCCTTTTGGGGAGAGATTCACGGGGTTGGGAAACACATGAGTGGAGAGTCTTTTGTGAGCAACTTGGGTGAATCTTGTGAAACCAAAAGAGAAGATTCTTAGTGAAATCAAAGGCTAATGGTTGGTTCTCTTTTGGGGGTTAGATTCTAGAGTTGGGGAACAATTGTAAACACCTTGAGAGAGTGAAAATCATTGAGTGTCATGTTAATGGGAAGAGATTGAGAAATTGGTAGAAATTAGGGTTTGTTCTTTGTGAGTTTGTTCAAGCTAATTTCTTGTAACCCATTTTTGTATCTCTTTGTAAAGAACTCATTGATAGTGGATTGGAGAGATCAATCTCTCCCCCATAGTAGGTCATGGTTGGACCGAACTGGGTAAACATTTCTTGGTGTTGTTATCTTTTCTATACTCTCTTTGTCTTTTTTATTCTTTGGTTCGATTGTGGTTTTGCTATGCACTTGGTCTCTAGAAATTAGATCTAGATTTTTGTTGTTGCTTGTAGTTATTTTGTTTATTGGTTGCCATTGATACTTGTCCCACACATCTAAATTTCATTGATGTGAGGTTTGAAATAAACCAAATTCACAACAATTGGTGCCAGCCGTGGGGCAAGGGGAGAAGTTTTTCAAGTGAGCACCATGTGTACCAAAGGTTACATCTTGGAGATGGAAGCAAGCATGGTTCAAGAGGAGTGTATGGAATTATAGAAGGGTGAGGTTGTGAAGCCGGTCATCCTAGCACAATCGAAGAAGGTTAAGTGTGAAGAGAGGAGGTCATGATGGTGATGTCATGGCAGTGATGTGTGTTTTTAATGGTCAAGTTCATTCTGGAGAGGCGGAGGTTACAATACTCATGTTCAACCTTAGAGGTGAAGTTTTCAAGGTGAAAGACATAGTGGGGGTACGCGTTCGGAAGTTGAGCTGAAAAAATCACAACTTGAGGTGGAGTCTTTCTCTAGTGAGACTAGGAGGTGACAAGTTGAAGACACCAAAGCGATACGACTATAGAGACCTTGGGTGTTATGCTCTAGTTGTGTGCAAGCGAATTCTTCAAGAGGACGAAAGGCATTTCGGGGTTTGGAGAATGTATGTCACGACTTGTGGAATTACCGAAAAGACCAATGGTAATTGGAGGCAAGTGAATCTTCTGGAGGACGGAATTGATCACTCCGGGGAGCTGAAGAGGTTATGGAGTAGGCTTGTGGAACTACCTAAAATTCCTAGTGTAGTTAGATACAAGAAACTTCAAGAGGGCAAAAGGCATTTCGAGGTTTGAAGAGGTAAAGGTGAAAACTTGTGGGACTACAAAGTGTAGTTGGATGCAAGGTGAAGAATCAGACTTGGAAGCTTGTGGAACTACAGAGGGTGGTTGGATGCAAGTGGAGGTTGGTGTGTAGATTAAGGTTCAAGCGGGACTTGATTGGTTTTGTCTTGAGGGATAATTCAAGGCAAGGTTAAGGAGAAAGGTGGTTGATGGTTAAATTGACATCACCACAAATTTAGAGTCAAGGTGGAGAATTGTTAAGAAATGACTCAAAATTAGTGTGTTCTAGAAGTCTGAAATTGTGACACGATTTTGGCACCGTGTCACGATTTTGGCACTGTGACACGATTTTGTTAAGATTATGAGGCAGTGTGTGGGTGTGTTTCTGCAAGCTAAATCGTGACATGATTTTGACAGATCTGAAACACTATTTAAGCCCTCCGTGACCCATTTGTTGGGTAAGCTTGGAGAATCTCATGGAAAGCAAAGGAGGGAACTTCTAGAGTATGTAGATACTAAATGTCGAGAGTCTTTGGGTGAGGTTCAAAACTTCAAGATGTGAATCTTGGAGAACCAAAAGAGTGGGCTCTTGGAAAAAGGGTTTGTTCCTTTTGGGGAGAGATTCATGGGGTTGGGAAACACATGAGTGGAGAGTCTTTTGTGAGCAACTTGGGTGAATCTTGTGAAACCAAAAGAGAAGATTCTCAGTGAAATCAAAGGCTAAGGGTTGGTTCTCTTTTGGAGGTTAGATTCTAGAGTTTGGGAACAATTGTAAACACCTTGGGAGAGTGAAAATCATTGAGTGTCTTGTTCATGGGAAGAGATTGGCAAATGGGTAGAAATTAGGGTTTGTTCTTTATGAGCTTATTAAAGCTAATTTCTTGTAACCCATTTTGTATCTCTTTGTAAAGAACTCATTGACAATGAATTGGAGAGATCAATCTCTTCCCATAGTAGGTCATGGTTGGACCTAACTAGGTAAACATTTCTTGGTGTTGTTATCTTTTCTCTACTCTCTTTATTTTGTTTATTCTTTGGTTCGATTGTGGTTTTGCTATGCACTTGGTCCCTAGAAATTAGATCTAGATTGTTCTTGTTGCTTGTAGTTATTTTGGTTATTGGTTGCCATTGATACTTGTCCCACACATCTAATTTTCATTGATGTGAGGTTTGGAATTGACCGAATTCACAACAGTAGCATTATACGATGCACAACCGGGAGTTGGGATTCAAACCTTCTGAAGGTCCATCTTTCCATAAACTGCGTTTGTCTTCTCAGCTGACAGCCAGTGACATATACTCTATACGGTCTCATTTATAAGAGAAAATTCATTTTTTAAGTTCATTAAATTCAATAAATGACATATCTAGTTATTAATATAGACTATATACTTTCTCTTATAATAGGCAACTAAAATTCGTAGTATTTACATAATTCTCTAAATTTTTGGGGTTTATTATGCAATCCACAACTGTATTGCAGAGATCCTTGAATAAATATTAGAAACTTGAAGAAACATTGTAACATGCAATTTCTGTTGGTATTATGTATACAACTTGTGATGGTGGTTCGCTATTGCATATACATTTTCTTTATTTCTCCTCTCTCCCCATTTTGTCCTTAATAAATTGATTAGAATGTTAGTGAATCATGTCAATGAAAATGATAGTGAATCGGGATAAAGTATTGACTTCTATAACAACAAAAAAATTGAAGTATTTATATTTATATTTTGCGAAGTTGTTTCAAGTTATTAAGTGCAAGTTTTTGAAACTTATTTCCTCTCACCAACAGGTAGGATTAAAATTTTGTAAAGTTACACACTTGCACACGTAAAAACTTCAAATTGTGAATCAAACCAACCGTTATCTTTATATGATGAAGCTAAAATTGGTTTGAAAGAAAAAATAAGTAGCTAGACCACCGGGTTAAAGGAAAAAAAACTTGGCCATTCAATATTTTCATTTTTGAAAGTTGTTTGCACTAGAATCACTAGATGGTGAATTAAACTTGCCGCGTTACAAGCGTGTTTGAATTGACTTATTTAAACGTTCATAAACATTTGTGAGATTGTTTTGAAATAAGTTTATTTGTTATTTTCAACTTATTTTCATCTCTCCAATATAACTTATATAAACAACTTATAATTATTCAAAAGTTACTTTCAACTTATTTTCATCTCTCCAATAAATAGAGTCTATAATAAATTTCATGCAATCACTGCATATAAGTCGCATTCGCTTCCATCAGCTGGTTTTAACTAGCGTGAAGGAAAAAATTGAAATGAAGTCTGATACCTCCAAATCAACGAGTTGACAAAAAGAAAAATGTTACTTAGAAGTTATAGCTAGTGGTATAAAATTGAAGATGTAGGACAATATAATTTTATATTTTTGTTACATATTGGAAATTGATTCTATATATTGATTTTGACAGGTTAAGTGTGTGTTTAATTATATCGTGATAAAAATTGATTTTGAGTGAATTGATTTTAGAGTAGAAATCCATTTTGATCATTCACAATTTTTTAACGGACTAATTTAATAAAGTAATCCATGATTTTTTTTGTATGAGTCTCTCTATTATGAGTCATGGATTAAGTTAACCCCTACCATTATTATGTCATATTTTTAAGTTATTTTCACAAGTTCTCCGCCATATAGCATAAAAACAATTTATACCTAAACGAAAATAATTTAATTTTACTTTAGCTTTTGCTATTATAAAACTGACTTATGCATAAAAGCTTGTCATGATAAACGGTTAAGTGAATTATTGAGTTTATCCAAATAGAGCCTACGATGAATTTCATGCAATTATTGCATATAAGTAAGCATTCGCTTCCTTCGGTCTGTCATTGTTTTAACTAGCGTATGAAGCATTGCACCAAGAAAATTGACATTTTTTTTTTTGAGAGGCCAAGAAAATTGACATGAAATTGGATACTTCCAAATTCAAAATAAAATGTTTTGTAGAAGCTAGACCTTGTGGTATACAATTGAAGATACAAGACGCTATAAGTTTATCCTTTTGTTACATATTTGGTAGGGTAGAAATTTATTTGCAACATTAATTTTGACATGCTTAATTATGTAATCTGTTCTATGGATAAAAATTGATTTTAGTGAATTGATTCTACCATCAAAAGATCACATTTCTATCTGCAAAGTTAAACTCAATTCTATAAACGAAATCAATTATGTTCTAGAATAACCATGCATGTTAAATTCAATTCTACAATTCGAAAATGAATTTTGATTCCACCAAAGTAGAATCAAATGTTCAAGAGTGATGTTGATTTTGCCTTCAAAATCAATTTTAACTTAAAGCTAGAATTTATGACTTTTACCTTACAACTGATTTTTAACCTCAACTCAAATATATTGTTCAATTTACTTTTACATGACTCTAGTAAAACATAAATCATTTTACTTTTCAATTAAGATTTAGCTAGAAACAGATTTACAAAATCATTATAAATCACTTTCAGTCGGTGCGGAATCAATTTTACATCCATTAAAAATATAGTTGATTTGATTAAATTTGTGTCATGTACCCCTTATTAGGTGGGTTTGATTGTGATGACGATTTACTTTCTTCATTTCCATGTGTGTTTATTTAAGTATGTGTTGATCACTACATCAATAGCAAAACAAAAAACAAATACTGTGACTTATTTTTGAAAACTATCCTTTATTAAATTTAGTTATATTTCTTTTGAGAAAGAAAATACAAATTAGAAAAGAGAAGTAGTAAATGGTAAGAAGGGTCGGCCCTAGGCTTGGGGGGTGTGGTAGCCTAGGGCCCATGTCAGTATGGGTCCCAATTTCTTTTAAGGTGGGGGTGTATGTAGAAATGTTTGGTTTATTGGAGGTATATATAGCAAAGTTCTCCTAAAGGCTCCGGACATTAGACATGATGAAGAACTAGGCTGAAGCATGTTAATGTTTTTGACCCTTTTAGCGTGATTGGCTATATACACCCCCTTAAAGCACAAAGATTTCTATATACACCCTCCCTAAAATAATCGGTTGTTCTAAAAATGTGCCAAAAAAATTATTATCAAAGAAATTGATGATTTTTTTTAGGTCCTTTGTTTCTAATAATGTGCCTCATGAATATTAAAAATATTGGTGATATTTACTATCTAAGAAATTGAGATGATTTTATAACAAAACAAATTATATTTTAGTTGAAAATGGGTCTACTAGAGAAATCGATCTTAATCTAGTCTTTCAAATTAAATTATATCAATATAGTAATGTCAACTTGTTAGAGATATTTATACCATATAAAAAGAGGAATGATGTACTTCTAGCATACAAATGAGCTTTTGTCTATGTGATTTCTCTAAAATGTCTAACACTAATTTTGTATCATGTATTATTGTTGTTTTGAGTTTAACATTGGATAATTTTTCATCCAAAGGTTTAAATTTTAATTAATTATGTGTTGATATGCTTTTACTTTTTTGGTGTTATTATTCTTAAGTGCTAAAATTTTAGTCTCTATTTTTCAGGTGCTAAAATTTCAGTCTACTTTGCATGTGTTATTGTACTTTACTTCTACAATATTTTATTTGTTTTGGTGTCTATTGAGTATTTGATTTATTTTTGGATGTTGCCTAAAAAGTCATTTATATGGTAGTGAAAAGCGGAAAAAAAACGAAATGAAGAGCTAATAAAATTACAACAATAAGCTAAAAAAAATATGATGTATTATATAAGATCCTTTTTCAAATTATGTCTAAGACTCATAAAACTTTAGGAACGGCCCTATTAGTCAAGTAGTATAATAGGAAAAATAAAATAAAAAATTTGTACCATTGTAAAACTACGTAGAAAATGTGTCAGTTTTTTTCCTTTAGAAAATGACTAATAGTATGGGAAAATTACAGTTTCTTTCTCAATATCCAAGAAAGGTAAATTTTAAACAAAATTACAATAAATATTATTATTAACATAAAAAAGCCATTATTTTTTTATTGTTAATGATTTTCTTTAGAATTCGCTTTAGTTCTCTATGAGTGTAGGTTGACCCTGCATAAAGGTCATCTGAAATTGGATAATAATAGTTGTATACTCATAATTCTTCTAAAATCTTTTACATACACGGATGCAATGCGGGACAATGGTATTTTTAACCAATACTTAATTAGATATTTATACAATATGATTCTAGTTATATGGTATCTTTGTCTTCATGTAATTCATTCATAGCACTACAATAAATTATAAAATTCTAAAGAATCTTAAGTGTCCTAAAAGTATTAATTGAAACCAAAAGAAGTAACTTTGCATAAAAAAAATGTTGTAATTATATATTACATTAATAAAAAAAATTGTATTTTCAAGATATTATTTTCTTACAAAATCTTTAATCGATGCTCTTAAGACATTATTAGCAAGGATGTGCCTTCTATTTGGCTTAAGGATGTGCCTCTCAAGGTGGTGGTGTTTGTGTGGCGTTTGTTTCGGGACAGATTGCCTACTAAAGACAATCTACTCCGGCGAGGTGTTATTACCCATGATTCTAGGTTGTGCGTGGCAGGGTGTGACTTTGTTGAATCGTCTCCTCATTTATTTTTGCATTGTAATATTTTTGGTTCTATTTGGCACTTGATTTATAGTTGGATAGGGGTCTCGGTGACCAAC
>Ga0228710_1012232_pt1 | contig 10715 bp, 9 predicted proteins | sample MedpolnodulmetaG_FD_177995 | JGI IMG/M metagenome (GOLD analysis project Ga0228710, IMG submission 177995) | Root nodule microbial communities from Medicago polymorpha collected in Santa Monica, California, United States - pink nodules | ecosystem: Host-associated > Plants > Roots > Nodule... | reverse complement strand
TAACAATCGTAGTTTTTTTTTTTTTGAAGGAGCGTAATAATCATAGTTGTAGCCTTGTAAAAATAAAAACAGTTTTAACAAAACAAATTAAAACTCACTTTGAAGTCCCCTCACTAACATGTGTTCCTTCATTGTATTTTTGAATTAAAAAGATAGTAATAAGTTATGTTTTAAATTAAAAATTGTAAGAAAAATCCAAAGACTTAATTTAAAGAAAATTAATTGCAATATTAAGTCCCTTGTTTCCTTTCGTTATTAACAACGTGTACGGTTGAGATCAACTTAAAAGTATTAAAAATTAAAACATAGCATATCATCATCATATTTTAGAGTAAAATCGGAGGGGGGACGAGGGTTTAGGGAGTGAACAGCGAGAATCGAAATGGCTTCGTCGAAGAGTGGTAGCGGAGCGATGACTATGGAGAGGATGAGCGTTGAACAATTGAAAGCAGTTAAGGAGCAAGCAGATATGGAAGTTAACCTTCTTCAAGACAGTCTCACCAATATTGGCACCGCCACCACTCGTCTTGAACTCGCTACCACCGCTCTCAACGATCTCTCTCTCCGTTCTCTCGGTAGTAAAATCCTTGTTCCTCTCACTGCTTCTCTCTACGTTCCTGCTACTCTTCAAGATCCTCATCACGTTCTCGTCGATATCGGAACTGGTTATTTCGTCGAGGTGACCTCTTTCCCCGATTAATTTAGTTAGATCTGTATCGGATATGCGTCTTTTTAGGGTTATGGAATATTAATTTGTTCATGCTGAAAACAGAAAACCATGCCTGAAGGAAAAGATTATTGCGAGCGCAAAATCCATTTACTCAAATCTAACTTCGATCAACTTGTTGAGGTAATTAATCTATTTGATTTTGATATATGTATTTCTACTAGAGTTATTGTCATTTTTACTTAATCAATCAGTGTCTTAGTTTTAGTTTGAACTCTAATTTGATATTTTGTCTAGGAAATGAGCTTAATATTTTTGGCTAAACTATAATGAAATTTTTGTTCAAGAAAAATTCATGATGTAATTACAAATGCAGGTTGCGTCCAAGAAGAAAAACGTTGCAGATGAAGCTGGGCTTATTTTACAGGCAAAATTGAAGCAATTAGCATCTTCATCCTAAAGTTAGCTGGTATAGAATTCAATTACTTTTTTCCAACGCGTTGTACTTGTACCATAGAAAATCATAACAGTGGTGTTAGAGTTGGTTATGCTATATGTTGTTGAAACCTTCTATTGAAAGAATTCCCTTTTCTGTTGTGATGCCTCAGATCATTAGTTTGGAACTATTGGAACTGTATTTAGAACATCTAATTTGCCAATGGCATTCAAGATTTAAAAGGTTAATGTGGAAATAAGCATTGGTCTTTCAATTACACAAGCCTTTAATCAGAGCAGGCAGGCTGTTGAGCACTCCATGCTCTTTATCAGGAGGGATCCTGTGATTGTTGGGCATCACCAATTTTACTCACCATTTTCTCTCTTACACACTCAAACTGCTCTTTATTGGCCTTTACCGTATAATATTGTTGTAGGCATGTTCTCATTTCCTCATTTGATGTTAGGCTCGGTAGAAGATAATGGTGTCCTGATATTTAATTACCCCTCTCCTTTCTCTATCCATTAGAATAGTGTAAGAGGGTATGAGTGTGTCCAAGAGGGCTATGATATAAGGGATGCTAATGCCTAGGGTTTAAATGTCTTGGATTTTGTTATAACTGGTTATTTTAATTTACTGTAGCTTATAGTTATTTTTGAAAAGGAGAGAGCATCTTATAATACACGAGAACAAGGTAACATGCTCCTAAATTGTGTTTTTGATACGAAAACTGCATAGAAAACTTAGCATTAATTATGGAAGTCATGCCAATAGAGAAATTTGATTACAAATGTGAGTTTGAGAAAAATGTAAATGGACTAAAACCATGTTTAGGAATTGTACTATAAAATGATGACTATTGAAGGGTGAATAGAGAAGTCTCTTTGAGAGGTTTTAAGGTCGGGTGTTAAGAGATACAAGGAATACTAATGCCATGTAAAATGCAATAGCTAAGGGGTCTCGGGCAGAAATGAGGCATGTAGCCAAAGATATAGATTATTGGTGGTAGGATGATAATGTTACGAACCAAAGAGTGTTATTTTACATGTTTATTGTGTAAAATAAGGAAAATTGAAATAAATATTATGTGATGTAGAACAATACTGATAACAAGTGGACATATGTTTCTACATGCTGGCTAAAAGTACAGAGCAAAAAACAACATATTTGAATCAAGTAAAGCACATTACGCATTAGGTATTAGGATTGTGGAGAAAAATCATGGAGCAAGATATCAATGACATATGGCAGAATTAGTTGTGTAATATTGTAATGCAAGTAATGGGCATTGTATGATACCAGACAAACTTAACGTCAAGAACATCAGGCATGATTCACTGTGTTTTTGGTTAAACCATAGATCCGTGTTTTTTTAATTTCCAACAATGGAAAGCAGGTCACAAGATCATCCTTTTTGCATGTATAAATGAGACGTGCTTGAGCACTTTCTGGCTATTCCCTTTCCAACTCTTTTAACTGTTGCCAAAGAAATAAAAGCCACATACAATATTTTCACGCCTCCTTGATAACTATGGAATGCGCAGTAGTTCACAGTAGTTTTTCCTTTCTGCTTCACAAACGCTCCAGTTTTCGCGGTAGCAATTTAGTAGTGTAATCTTTTTTGCACTGCCCTGCATGATGATGATTATTTTCATGCGTTATTGTGGTGATAACTTGATAAAGGTTTCATATGCGATGACTGAACTTCCTCAATCGTTAGGTGTTATTGTAAATAAATAATATATTAGCAAACACTTCATATTTACCGGTGTGTTTCCACCATGACAAAAGATAATTCCTTCACTGTGAACTTTAATTTTTGTCAACCAATGAAAGAAAACGTGGATTATAAGGCGTTTGTATCTTACTACTAGTATAGTATTTTTCAAACGATAACTTCATGTAGCCGAGTAGCAATGATAACAATAACTAGTATCTTTTTTTTTGTACAGAATAACAATAACCATCTTATTGTTTTCATTACTGTCATTATTTATGGGGAATAATACCATGGTTATATTAAAAACTCTGAAATTGTACAATTTAATTGTAGAAATTGACTTCTATTTATGGTAGAAAATGTTTAAAACAAACATAATCACACCCACTTATAGAAAACATATTGACGCATAAACTCAGTTAAGGGATATATCTATTGTACAATGCAATTCGTATCTAAGAAATTCAATAGTTTTGGTTTCTCCCTTCAGTAACCAATCAATCCCATAATCGTTTTCTCCTTTTCTTTCTCTATTTATTTATTCCTAAAAATAAACAACATAAGTGACCTTATAAAAACATAACTACCCATAACTCCCAATTAAGTTATGCCCTCTTCTCTTAGATTGTTCTCTAATAATAAGACTAACAATACTCTGCCAGTCTGCCTAAAAGAATCATTGCCTTCAAGGTGATATTAAGAAAATTGTTTCATGATAGTTACAACCATTTCCCAAATGGTTTCACAAACCACTTTTTCCCTCGATTATCCGTCAAGTTTCGTGGATTAGCAAAACCTCAGACACCACCTTCATTTTACCCTCGTCTTCATTCACCAAAATTGTCATTTACTGTAGTTCGTTGCAACAGTTTCCATTAGCTCATTCAATTTTCTTCTAGCTTTCAACCTCTCTTGTTCAAGACCCTTTCCAGATTTTCCCTCCTGGATAACAGCCCCTAAATCCACGCTCATAATCCCCATGTACACCTCCATGCTTTGCCTTGAAACCATCTAATCCCTAAGATCTTACCGCTCCGATACCAGTGTTAAAAGCTGATGCCAAAATACTATTTAATTGTAAAAGCTAACATCACGGTAAAACATGAGTAAGACAGAAACATAATTACACACTTAGAGAAGGCATGATTCACACATAAACAAAGAAAAGATATATAGTACTGTTACAAGGCACTATCAGTATCCCACTCGTGTTCAGTAGAATCAGCACCAATGATAATGGAATTGTACTATTAATTTGTACAATAGCACCCATGAAGTCGATTCATTGTAGAATATACCTTTATGCATAGTTGCGTATAAATGTATCAACAGATGCAGCAACATATGGCGATATTCATGTAGACATTTAAAAACATTTAGCTCTCAAAATTCAAAAACTTTAGTTCATTTTTCTCCATGACTCATTCAACTACATCCTCTTCCCTAAATGATATTGTTGAGCCGCATCTAAAGTAACAAGACAAGATTACATTTCATTTTTTTTAAAGCACAAAATAGTTTCCAGGACAGGTTGATAAAAATCCCATAACCTGCCTCCCAATTTCCTCTCGCAGATGATTATCATCAATTTACAAGGTGCATCACAGATGATGAATAAACCAAAATTCATTTGTCAACAAATGAAGATTCTGCAAGATCAATGGCACGTGCAAGGGCTGCAGCTTTGTTCTCGCATTCTCTTTGCTCATCGGCTGGATCACTGTCAGCCACAATTCCTGCTCCAGCCTGGAGATGGGCAATCCATTCTCTGCGTTTGTTGACATCCTTGTACGAGTACATCGTATCAAAGCGAGTATTAGTAGGGAAAACCATTGTCCTCAGAGCAAGAGCAATGTCCATATCACCGGAAAAAGATATGCCTCCAAATCCGCCACTATATGGACCACGTCTTGCCACTTCTAACTGATCAATCAACTCCATGGCCTTTACCTGTTTTACAGCACAGCTAATGAGAACTATTTAGGAACAAAGTGTTGTATTTTTAGAATAAATATTATATTTCCAAAGTTAAATTGCCATGCTTCATTGCACGTGCTACTGCATTCCCTTTCTTAACTGATTCATTTGAGTAATTATGCTGAGTCATTGCAATTTACTATTATTTATGCACATTTTACTTGCATATTGAGTCAAGGCAGTTACCATTCCTCACAAGTCACAACGTGAACAATTTGGTAGCTATTATTAAGCATTTATTCTTGCATGACTAAGCTATTACTTGCTGCAGTATAAAACTCCTTTTTTACGGGAACAAGAAAATGAGAAGCTTTTTATTTTTTCTAAACCTTTGATCAGTAGCACAACCAAAACAAAATATCCCTCACAAACACAACTTTGGGTTATCATCTTCCTGAAAATATTCTTCCTTGTCAGTTCTGTATCCTCGATTCTTATCGGGAAGGGTCTGTTAAATCCTGGGGGATTAACGTATAATTACGCAGAAAATCCTTAAGGACAGTGCGATCAGCACGTCTCAGACTACTTCACTGCTTGTTCATTTTACAGATGTTGATTCGATAGCAGGTTTAAATTGGTCGTTAAAGATGCTGATAAAGTGTGGTCGGTGATATAATTCAACAATAATCTCAAAGAGATAAGTTTATCGATCTCTCTTTTTGTTTATATTTAAATGATTATTATCTATATTTATAATTTATGCCTAATTTTAACAACACAAAGAAGCCAAACAAAGACTTAACCTAGCAGTTCTAGGCACAAGTGTACATGTTAATCCCCACCCACCACTTTTTTCTAAACAATCCCCAATTTATCCAACCCAATGGATGTCAAAACCGAAGGAAAGTGCTGCTGACCATACCAGAAACTATACCATGAAGAACCTATAAAAACCTAGAGTATAATTTACCTTCGGCGCTCCGCTAACCGTACCAACAGGTAATGCAGCCCGCAATGCATCCCAGCTTGTTAAGCCATCTAATAACTCCCCGGTTACCTGCAAAGAAGGGCACAATTTTATCATCCAAAGATAAGGTTTTGAACTAAATGGAGTCTATTAAAACCAGAAGGCACTCTAGCTAACTAGCTTGCACATATTCTAGTTTCTGGATGCAATAGTGGATATTGCAAGGTAAAGGAAAAAAAATTGACCAATGGGTGAGGGAAAATTATAAAGTTGGCAATATGGAATTTTAAGGAAAGAGTATATATACACGTATATATTTAGTCTAAATTATTAATATAATTTGCATTAAAGAACTTACAGTAGAGCTGATGTGCATAACATGGGAATATCGCTCAATATTCATAAGTTTTTCAACTTGAACAGAACCGGGTTTGGAGACCTGCATATCAACACAACAATGGTTATGACATAAAAATAGAATTGTACAGCTCACACAATCTGCTCAAAGTGTAAAACAATTAGGATCATACGGAACCAAACAGTGAAGCAGCTATGGAATCCATATCAACACAACATATATACAATTATATGTTAGTTACCATTATGAAATTTTGACTACTTCAAAAAGGTGGATTCTATTGTAATTTGGTTGTGTACATATTAAACAATGACATTGGCCCAAAGCCTATTGACAAAATTCATTTATTTGTAAAATCAAGATCTAGTGTTGAAGATAAATATTCTGAAAGTATATAATAATTTTTAATTTATGTATTATATAAGAGATACATTTTATCCCCTCAAATAAAATTAAAAAAAAGAGAGATGCATTTTATGAAAATGAAAAGAAGGAAGTTATCGTCCATCAATTAATCTTATAAAGCAAATGATTCACATCGGCATTTCATGGAGGTTGATGAGGTTTTGGTGGCACAACAATGGTGTAAATATGATGAAAAATACTATCCTAAAGGGTCCACAATAAAATCAATGGTAAATATATCTTAGAGCTACTAAAAAAAATGTCAGAATAACCACCCTAAGGAGCTTTTAAGGGGCCATGCTTCTCACTCGAGACAAGCAAATAAAAAAATTTAAGCAGCCAAAATGGGATGGCCGAAAAGATGGATATGAAACAGTAAAGGTGACTTTATATAGGGTAATATCAAAAATCAAATGAGACGTGTGATATAATTTGAGTGAGAAGAACCACTCTTGATCATTAAATCCTGCACGAGTGCTCAGGATAAGAACACGGACAAGTGACCACTGACCATTTAAGATTTTTTTTTTACCATCCATGTAATGTAAGAACCACAGGTCAAGAAATGCTATTCGCACCTCAAACAGTAAAACACTCCACTGACCTAATATGCTTCCAAGTTCCAATGTATGTGTGAGCACACTTTGTTCGGGTAGTGTTTATGAGCAGCAACGGATCACAGTTGCAAATGGTTTAAGACTCTAGAAGAAATATCCATTACTATTTCTGTGTGGCTAAGCTATCTTTCTTTTTTATCTCTGTTCAAAACATTTTGCTTTGCATTTAGATCAAGTGTTTGCAGTGAACCTTAATAATGCAAGAATTTTCTATGAAATAAAGGATAGTAAGCCTACAATTGAAAACAATCTACCTTTCCAACATCATTTCTCCCCAAATCGACCAGCATTACATGTTCTGCACATTGTTTTTCATCATTCAAAAGGTCTTTCTCTAACATGATATCTTCTTTTGGTGTTTTCCCTCTTCTAACAGTCCCAGCAAGGGGCCGATTGGTGATTTTTCTCTGCAAAAAAGGATATGAAATGCCTATTAATATTTGTTGGATCTAAAATGAATGAAGTTCATAATGTTAACGGGATGTCTGGGCTAGTAAAATGGAAGAAATATAAGAGGTAATGAACAAAAACAAGGCCAACTGTAATCATATATGAAAATTATTGATATTGCTGGTAAGAAGAATAATCATATGTGAACAAGGCCAACTGTTGCACAAGGTTACCTTCTTCACCCGTGTAAGAATTTCTGGACTTGAAGCAACCAAAATACTCCCTCTGGCCTGATACGAGTATGTATTTTAACAAGTTAACCTTTGAGTGCATATTGTTTGTTAAAAAAAATTATCAGGTGAGATTGGCAAAATTGGCAAACCTGCAAATAAGTCATATATGGACTAGGATTAACAATTCTCAGAGCTCTATAGACTTCAAAAGGGTCTGCAAAAGTTCGGCGCTCAAACCGTTGACTTAGGACAATTTGAAAAATATCACCAGCCAGTATGTGCTCTTTAGCCTGCAATACTGCCTTCTTGTATTCTTCCTTTGTCATGTTTGACAACTCCAGTTTAGGACCAAAGAGACGAGTGAGTAACTTTATTGAACCTGCAGGCAGCCTTGGGCTGAAATCGAAAATTTTAATAGAAGATACAGAAATGAAACTGAAAAACCAAAACAAAAGTCATCCTTACCCTTGACTTGACATGTTAATCCAAGAAGAAAAAAACAGTTTACTCACGTAATTATATCATGTACCCTAGATACAAGAGTTTCCAGCCTGTCCAATCCATCGTTGAGGGCTTTCTCAGCAGAAGAATATCGGTCTAACCGAACCCAATGAATCACATATGCTTTCTGGGTGGAACAAAATCAAATAAGAACAACTGAAACATTTTTCAGGACCAAAATGGTAAATGCACACACACACACACACAGAGGGGGAGAATGAATCATGGCACTCAACTGTCTACCTACCATCAAATATTCATATTTTGAAAAATGTGAATCATTCAAGTCATAGATTTTATCAGAGTTTGCTTAAATATGAATAAAATAATCAACTCATTAGATTTGGATAGGGTGGGATAAATATAAATCTACCTTTTCAACATGATCAAACACAATCACGTTATCATAAAGGCCCAGATGAACATCAGGAAGGCCTCTGTCATCCATAGGGGCATTAGCAAAGGGAAGTTTCTTCTTTTCTACATAGCGCATTGTATCATACGAGAAATAACCCACCCAACCACCTGCGAAAAGAACACGACACGGTAAAACACAGCAGGAAATTTATAACAAAATTGTCCATTTCTTCTTTTCTTACCATCAATGCAAATTCATTTTTCTCCTAACAAGTTGAAGTGAACAAAAAAATCTTCTCTAGCGTGTGAGGGAAGTAAGTAATATAGACCATTTCATTTTTAATTTGGCATATGAAGGTAGACTTGTAATGAAAGATAAATCAAGAATAACTAGTATTCACTTTGTGAAGGTACAGTCAACTCATTACAGTCAACATCAAATCACAAAAAGGAAAGAGAATAGGTGAAGATGACATGACCGGTGAATTCAGCTTTTCATACACAACAAAAATTTAAGCACAAATTCTACTTAGGACCACTTTGATAGGTAGTCGACCGTGGGCTATACTTGCAAATCGTTCGAAACTCCAATGACAACAGAAGTCGCCTTCCAAAATTAGAAGGTAACCAACCGTCCTTTCCGTTCTCAAGGCTGAGATGGTGACTTGATAAGTCTTGGTTTGCAAATAGCAAGGGAAAAGCCTTAGTTTGGATAAACAACTTATTTGCAGCTTATAGTACAAGCGCTTATCATGATAAGTGTTTATATATAAGCTTACATGAGCTATTTATGTAGGAAAAGATAAATTGTTTTTGTACATGCTATAAGTTGTTTTCGTAAGCTATCGTGGAGACTTATGAAATTAAGCTGAAAAAAACTTCTGAAAAGTGTCATAAGCTGCTTTCATAAGTTCTCCCAAACAGTTCAACAAAACTTATACCAATAGATAAGCTCAAATAAGTCAATCCAAACATGCCCTATGTGCACCTCTATAGTAAGAAACAAAAGGACTGCGAGCTTCTACTTTTGAGTGGCGTCATTGATCATCATTAGAGTTTTGGGTGCTTTTTAAGTACTGGTACAACATAAAAAACCCCCAGCTTTAATTTAAGACATAAATATCACACATATACAACAAACAGAAACATCAAAGCATGATAAAATTATACAATACAATAAATAAATATAAATTATAAGTACAATTCAAATACCACAAAAAGCTTCAGGAAGATCATCAATGAGTTGAGGCGTCCACTTCTCCATAATCCTACGAGGAATGACCAAAGGATCAAGCGCAATTTCCTCCGTCTTACGCCCTTCCTCGTGGTCCATTATAGTAACCATATTCTCTTTTGCCACGATTTCCATACACGGTTGCGCTCCCACCACACTATACCTTCCCTACCACAATCCAACAACCAAACACATCACATTTTCACAACAAAATTAAAAAAATAAAAAAAAACAAAGAACGCAAAAAAACCTCAGCAATAAACAACGACGTTAGCACGGACACTTCTGATTGAAGCTTCTCACACGTGTCCATACGAACACATGTAATTACATTCAATTATTTCATTTTCTTAAATTACTACTGGTGTCAACGTGTCAGTGTCGTGTCTGGTGTTTGAGCTTCATAGAATTGAAATAACTTACGGTGCTAGAAATGTGAAGACCAGGTTCAGCAGATTCAAAGAGAAAGCTAGGAGCATCTCTTTCATCTTCTTTAACCAAACACCGATAAGCAAGAACCGGAGTGAGGTGATCGGAAAATATGCAACGGTACAGAGGAATCACGTTCCCTTTCTTCGAAGCTTCTAGAAATTTATCAGCATTATCAACTAGAGGAATAGATTGAGAGGCGCATTTGATCGGACGGTAGTTGGAGTTCCATCTGGATCTGGAAACAGAGATGCTTGGGAACGATACACTTGCCATTGATAAAGCTTCCATCATCACCGTTCAGCGCCGCAAGAGTACGGTTACGGTGTCACACTGAATCTTCGAATTTGAAAACTGAGTCTTTCTCTTGAAAAAGAAAAATGGTGAAGTGGAAGCAATAGAGTGAGTCGTTGACGAGTGACGTTGGTGAGTGGTGACCCGCGGAGTTCTGCACGTGTGTTGCTATCCATTTGTGTTTGGGTAA
>Ga0228710_1012231_pt1 | contig 10716 bp, 5 predicted proteins | sample MedpolnodulmetaG_FD_177995 | JGI IMG/M metagenome (GOLD analysis project Ga0228710, IMG submission 177995) | Root nodule microbial communities from Medicago polymorpha collected in Santa Monica, California, United States - pink nodules | ecosystem: Host-associated > Plants > Roots > Nodule... | reverse complement strand
TATGCCTCTCCATACTTTCAGCCGCATTGCTTATCCCATTCCTGTTAACCCCTCTGTTCAATTTGTCTATCTTTTCTGTAATTTGATTACCAAAACACTGCTTCTCGAGAACAACAACAACTCTAATCTCAAACTTCTTCATGATCATTTGAGGGAACAACAAGCTGCCAAGGAGAAGAGTAATTTGGCAGCTAAGCTTGGCGTCACTGTTATCCCCTACGATGCTATATCACCCTTGCCCCAAGGTAGTACTACACCACAACTTTTCTACTTTCTCTCTATTTCTTCAAACTAGTTAGTTAGTACGCACCATTTTCACATTCAAACCAGATATTGAACAAACTAAGAATCTTTTGGACAAGCTTGTTGTTTTGAAGCTCAATCATGCCTCCAGAACAAATATGGGTTTTCAAAACCCCAAGTAAGCATTCCTCCATATCTTATTTTATGTCTCTTTTGCTAGTGTCACACTTTACGAATTTATACTAATCAGGGTTACCTGCTTTCATGTAGATCTGCAATGGATATTTGTGACGGACAAACATTTTTAGACTTGATCATTAACCAGATTGAGGTCAGACATTTATACTTGACATATCAGTTATGGTACTCACATTATCATTTATTCCTTGGGTCTGTTGCAAAATATTTTTTACAAGTAGTCCAGTTTGTGCATATACCTCTTGTAACATATGCAACTCATATTTTCCATCAATATATACTTAGTTGCCATTGACTGGTTTTTTAGTTTTGACTATTTTACTGCTGTAATTTTTTTTATAGACCCTCAACTCCAAGTACGGAAGCCGGGTTCCATTGCTGATTTTTAACAAAGATGACACTCATGATAGTACTTTAAAGGTGAAATGCCATTTCGATTTCCATATTTGATTGTATTACCCACCTTGTCTATTATGGAAGTGTTTAGCTTCATCATCTTCCATAGGTTTTGGAAAAGTATTCGGAATCCAGCATTGATGTGCGCACTTTTAAGCAGGTTTGCATTTGTTCTATATTTTGGATTTTGGATGAATTGATATTGATTTGTGTTTTCTCCTAATCAATACATCATAATCTATGTAGGGTAAAGGTCCAGAGCTAACATTATCAGACGGACATAGCAGTAAGGAGGAAGTGTACGTCATCTTTCAAACATCTATCTCTTAAATTGAATTTTAGATATTCATATGCACACTTGTAGAGAGCAATAGATCTTAAGTTTCAGAGCTAAATGTTTACTATTACTAAGGACATTTTATTCAATAATGTTGATATTACTACTACCTCATATGGCCTAGCTGTTGCCAGCAGTAGCTTAGATGCATACACTAAGCTTAGACATGTCAGAGAAGCTACAATATTTTAATTAATATTTTTTATGTTTAAACTAGCATCTGAATAAGGTTGACATGAAAAAATTCAAAGCATGTAATCATTTCTCTTCAATTTTCCTTTAATTAGTTTTCCTTTAATTAGTTCGAAACCATGATATATTCACATTCACCGCTTCAAAATTGTTAATCGCTCTAACATGGATATTCTAGTCTAGAATGACCATAGATAGAAGATAACTATTGTTTACTGGATTGTTAATAAAACATTCAACTTTATAAAGAACTGCGAAAGTATTCATATTACTTTGAAGTAACCAGAGTTTTTTTTACCATAACTTAAAGCAAAATATTAACAGTAAATATTTAACACCTGTAAATTTGAGATGTCAAAGGAATAAGTATTTGGCAATTGAATTACAAAATTTACCATGCCTAACAGTCAAACTATCATTATCAATAAATAAAACTCTTGACTGCATTTATATTTCAAGATATTGAACTATTTTCTCCATGATTTGCAAATTTCTTACATGATAAATAATGTCATTTTAAACTAACCTGCTAATTATATACATGTGCAGGCATACATTTGACGATGGTGATATATTCCGTTCACTAATGATAGGTGGAACCCTGGATTTATTATTGTCACAGGTATGCACTTTTATGCAGTTGAGCACCCTTCATATCTCTCCTTTTTCTCGCTCTTTTAAAACTTTTAAGCATGAGCTCGAATTGTATTATACAACAGTAAAAACACAAGCTGTAATCAGAGATGCTTGTATATGTGCATATTTGGGATGTGCTCATTTGTTTGTGAATTTCTTACTAAGTTTCTCATTTTATTTTCTAGGGAAAGGAGTATATCTTTGTGATGAAGTGCGACAATGTGGGAACTATCATTGATCCAAGTATCCTTCTTATAGTCTTATCATGATCTAAAACATTGTTTATTCAATGGCTTCCTGACCATGGATTGAGACCTAAATATTTTGATTTTAGTCAACCTTGACTACATAATGTAGATATACTAAATCATTTGATGACAAATGCTATTGATTATTGCATGGAGGTAAATAAAACTATTTTCATCTATACTGTGTAACACTGCTACTTCACTTTTTTTAAGGTATCCGAGTTTCCTGATTCATTTTCTTTCTTTCTTTTTTCAGGTAACACCAAGCCATTCGTCTAATGTGATCTTAACTCCAATGAATTTTAAGGTGCATTTTCTTTTCCCTCCTCATTCAGTGTCTTGAACATTTGTTCTAGGACTTGTATTTGTTTGATGCTAAATTAATTAGTCTTGAGGTGCCAGTTTTACCCTGTGGCAGTATATACAAGTAGATATTGTGATTTTTTAAAGGGTTAATTAAGTTTTTAGTCCCTATAAATATTCACAGTTTTGTTTTTAGTCCCTACAAAATAAAATCACATTTTTTAGTCCTTGTGACATTTTCCTTAAGCATTTTAAGGACCAAAATTGTTGATGCAAATTTTTGACAAGGACTAAAAGTGCTGATGGAAAAATTTATAGGGACTAAAAATGCTGATGGAAAATTTTATAGGGACTAAAAAGGTGTGATTTTATTTTGTAGGGACTAAAAACTAAACTGTGAATATTTATAGGGACTAAAAACTTAATTAACCCTTTTTTAAATTCAGAAATTCAAACATATGAACTGGAAAGGTATCATGAGGATAAACAAACATCTTTAAACTTACGGGTCTATTTGATTTTACTTTCATCTGTAATTACAAAAATGTCACCTTGTTCTCAATTTGTTTCCTATTTCATAAGTTTTGTATAGGAATCAATTAAACAACTATTTCTTGTTTCCCCCTGTTTCCTATGTAAATTATTGTAAATAGAAATGGAAACAGATCAAAGAGGTCTTAAATTTGTAATTTTCATTGGAGATCCTATGGTTAAGCACATTTTGAGATTATTTGATGTGAGATCCATTGCACTTATCTGCATGGTCTAGGTCCTGAGTCAGGACCTACTAATTCTTGTCAAATGCTTATTAGGTAATGGGGTGATTTGGTTACTAGAATACTTAAACTGTGTGTGTTGAACATTATATGTTTTGTAATCTATGCAGCTTAAGGAGATTGCTCGAAACCAAGATAAAGATGTAAGTCTTTTTATTTTTCACAACTTCCATATATTTGTATTGCATTTTATCTTTTTATGCAACAACATTATATGTTTTATACAAGGTTGCCAACAAGACTTGTGAGCTTATTATAACTAATGCAATTTATTTTCTATCTTTGTTTGTATTTTTTCCTGATTGACTTATTCTAGTTGAAGGGCAAATGCAAACTTATTGATACAACAAACATGTGAGTGAAATGCTGGTTTTCGTTCATTTTCTTGCGTAAATTTTTTAAATCTAGTAATTTTTTCGTTTGGTCCTCTGTATAGGTGGGTGAGTTTAAGAACCATTAAGAGGCTTTTTGACACTAATAGACTAAAGCTCCAGATGCCCCCAATCTCAAAGGTACAATTCCTTATTATTAGTCCAGCATTCTACTGCTCTCTTATTGAAAATGAATTGAAAGGGTTACTGCTCCCAGGAGGATGACTATGATCAAACTCTTCTACAAGGAACAGATGCTGGACCGGCAGTACAGGTATTTTCATTATTGTTTATGCTTCTCTGTCACATCTTCATGTTTGTTCTTCTGTTTTTATGTTTTTCTTTTGCATAAAACAGGATTACCGTTCGAATTTGAGACTGTAGTTTTAGCAATTGCAGCAATAAATATAAGACTAGTTAATCTGCAATGGTGCAGGTTCAATTCTTGTTAATATATCTTTTTTTAACCTGTAAATTTTTATCACCACCGGTGCTATAAACAGTGAAGCTTATTTCGGTTAGGTAGTAGTAATGTCACAAATCACAATGGCCTTTATAACCTAGTGCAGAGGAAATATACTATTAGGTATTAACTGATATTGCAGAAACTTGTTTCGATTAGATATGAAGATGGTAATTGCTGTTTTTAATGTATCTTTTTTTTTTTTTTTGAATTCCAGTTCTTTGATAATGTGATTGGTGTCTCCATACCCGAATCTCGTTTTGTTCCCTTGGATGCAACATCAGATTTACTGCTTCTGCAGGTAGCAAATCAAATCTATATGTACATTCTGCTAATGAAAAACATACTTTGCTTTAGATGACTGACTTCCTCTCACCAATTATGTATCCTTGCAGTCAGATCTATACACTTCTAGAGAAGGTGTTTTAGCTCACAATCCAGCTAGAACCGACGCTTTAAATCCTGTGATAGACTTGGGACCCGAATATGAAAAGGTGAAAATTTTCTTATTTCTTGTCTTACCCATGCCTTGTTTTATTCCCTTTCAAATGAATTATATATATGTTCCATTCTCAGATTGCTGACTTTCGAAGTCGGTTCAAATCCATTCCAAGTATCGTGGGGTTGGATAGTTTGATTGTGAGAGGCGACGTGTGGTTTGGGGCTAATATTACTTTGAAGGTATGATATATGTTTCTTTTTCTGTTAGTCATGACTCGCGAGGCATGCTAATTAGTTGTTCTGTATTCCCTTCAATTGTCTAGGGGTCCATACTCCATACTACACTTAGTGTTTCAAATTTCTTAGAACCACTTGGGGTATTGCCTGTATGTTCTTTTTTGAATATCATGGAAAACTTTTTACACGCACTCTTTTTTTATACCTTTGTATTTGTGAAATGAAAAGATATGGTGACATATTATTATGCCTCATATGCCCACTCTCCCGTTTTTTCCACCTTAGAGTGGGATGTATGGTGTATCAGAGAAAGTTGGAATTAGGTGAATGGGTTTGCTATTATATTTTGATCTTGCTAGTTTGTAGAGAAATTTAAGCACGGTTAAAAATTGAGAAATAGGATAAAAAAAACATCAAAGTGGATTGTTTGATACGTACGTTTAAAGACTCCAAATTGCAGCGCAATATCAGAACTGATTCAAATACATAAGTGGGTCCATGTATGGTCTTGACAAGGATAATGCTTGCACAAGTTGAAACCGTGGATGGACCTTCTCTGTCATGGCGATTTGTTGATTTGGCCAAGTTAGTAGGTTAGCCTGCATTATGAGGGTGTGAGGCGTTAGATGAGAGCGCATGAATAGTATTGTTAGGGTACGTCTGCATGTCTGTGAGGAACCTTGGTCCTTGTAAGATAAACTGGAATTTATACAGTCATCTTTTGATTCAATATTACTATTAGCATCAAGCTTCTACTATTATGCACTGTCAATTGTTCTACAGCAGTTTTGAGGTTATAGTAGTTTTGCGGTCAAGATATTTAATACATTTCATCATGCAAGAGTACTTGGGGTTTGAAGAAGCAAAACATGGACCATGCACAGGCTCAATTTTCCTTGCACCGAAATTCAACTATATTTTCGTATAATATGGGGTTGATATTATCAAGCTCTAGACCTTACCTTATCTCTTTCCGGGATAATCCAGGAAAGAGATAAATCTGTTTTTTTTTTAATGTTGTAAATCTACATCTACAGATTGTAATTGTTCCTTACCAAGACCCTAAACAGTATTTATGACTATTTTTTCTCTCTGCCAAATTTCCTTCAACTTTTCTTCTTGTTCAAAAGTTGTTAAGTTTTCTGCTTTTCATGTGGAATAGAAGATTGACATTAGTTCGAGTAGAAAACCTAATTATAATTTACTGCATTCAAATTCTATGAAAGTCTAGTAATTTAACTAGTTCATGATGCTACTAAATTTACACAGTTGGTTATGTAGGGTGAGTTTGTCTTAACTACTGCCTGAAAGACCTATGGATTGTATTTATTTTTGCATTGCCTGACCTTTTACCCACTATCAGGGGCACGTGACTATTGTTGCAAAACCGGGCTTGAAATTGGAAATTCCAGATGGAGTTGTGATTGAGAATAAGGTACAATACTAGTTTCAGTTTGAGCTTTTGAATTTCTATATTACAAGTCTTCTTCTTTCAATGGTTTATATTCTTGTTTGTTTATTGGGCGGAGTAGTTGAGATGTCTTGAAAACGTTTGTTTTGTTTGAACTGGTATAACAGACATCATTGGTTTCTTGTTTTGTCTTTTGAAAACATGGGCACTTATATTGATTTTATCAGAGGGTGCCCTTTTAGTTATGTATCCAGACTGCAAATATCTCATGCAGGATTCCAATGGTTCTCCAATCGGGAGTCATAATCTTGATATTTCTAGACAACTCTTTTTTCCCTCCTTTCTGCTGGACTTTGAAATTAAATACACCGAATTCTGAATTCATTACGATCGAACCCTGTGTGAGGGTTAGACCCAAAGCTACAGTTATTCCTAAAACTGTTGATTTGTGAATCCCCATGCTCTCATTCCATGCTCAAACTTGGTCCTTTTGAACTATTTTGAAACTGGCCCTCTAACGGTGCATCACTCTGTCGGGTAGGTCCCTTTCGAACCACATCATTGAAACCAGTCATAAAAATTCCAAAGCCATCTCCCCTGGTCCTGATACTTCCTTTAATTGGACCAAAAACATATTAAATATTTGAACAAATTCCTCCAGCAACTTGTCTGCTTCAATGCTGCAAGTTGCTTTTCAGGTGCTAGAGTTTCTGACCTGACTTATTAAATTCAAGTCACACTTCCTTAGCGTGTGAATCTTGAACTGGCTTTATTTAACCGAGAACAAACGCACCCTCAATGTTCCCTTTAAATTTCTAGGCAGCAGGAGAGCACTTGAAGTACATGCTGCATTGATAGCTTAAGCTGGTTCATTTCCTTTAAAGAAAAAGCTTTGGAATGGAATTAAAATCATGTTTTCATCTTGCTTTACATATCATCTAAGTATTGAATAACACAAGGGCACTATGCAACAGTTCAACTATCTTAAAACATATTCCATCCAAATTAGGAATTGTTTCTCACTGATCACTTTGGGTCAAAAGTTTTACTATACTGATAGAACCTGATAATAAAACTAAACAGAGGGTGTGTACTACATAGATCTCTGTGAACAGGACAAGGAAAATAAGGAATGACAATTGAGTGGCAGGCTATTTAAGGTGCCTATCCCAAACTTTGGAAACTTTACTCGGTTCCTGGATACCTCTCAGCACCTTTCCTCCTCATTTGTTTATTCCAAGCCATCAATGATCCTTCTCTTACCATCCTGTTGTTGCAGCTGAAAACCCAACACATTCCAGTCCTTTGTTACCCTCATCTCTCTCTCTCTCTCTATATATATATATATATATATAACATATATCAAATGAGAGGAGTATTTATAGTGAGAGATGACAGGAACAAATAATTACCCTCAGATTAAAATGAACGGTTCACGTTAAAAGCTGCACTATAAATTGCACTTAACATGCTTAATTATACCACAGCACGCGGTACTAACCAACACAGAGAAGAAAAGGGAAAATTCACTCGGATTAATCGTTCATGTTCATCCACCGTAGTCTTCCCCAAAGTATCCACACTCAAAAGAAGACATCAAATTGATAAAAATTAGTCATATGAGAAAACAAACCTTTTTGGATATTAATTGTTCCTTGTTGTGTACTTGTAGCATATTTTTATTTTTCTATACGCCTCTCTTCTAATTGATGTAAAATTTGTTGAATATAACTCTTTGCACAAACAACTCCAATTTTGTATCTACTCTTTTCTTTTCGATGTTTATGTCTAATTCCTTTTTCTTCTTGTTAGCCATCAAAATAAATAAATCTAAAAACATTAACCTAGAAAAACGGGAAGATTAAAATTAGCTTAAGCTTTATTGTAAAACAATAAATAAAATAGCTTAAGCTTGGTAAGGTCGTGAAAACCCATTGTCTTTTACAGAGGTGAAAAACCATTGTTTGTTTGAAACTGATTAAAAAATTCATGGCTTTCAGATTCCTGTGTTACCTTTATGTTGATTTGGAGTTAAAAGGCATGGATTGAGATAGTCAAAGCCATTTGAATGGATATTAGTTAGTGTTTTGTTGAATAGACCAGTTTGTTGGGAGGAAGTACACAGAAGCAAGAATCAGGAGACGTTATTGCGTTTGAGAGAGGACACGGAAGGAGAACATAAGTTCAAATACATTATTAGTGGAACGTTGGCGCAAGTGATTCAGTGACTGTTATTAGTAAATACTGAACCATTTTAACAATATGATATGATTCAAGTTAGTGATGCTTCTGAGAGCTAAGTTGGCCTTCATTAAATGTCCAGCCAAATAAATCCTCTACTCCACATGAGATTCCCTAATTTCCTACATTCCTCTTCTGCACCATTTTTGGAACTATTGAGATTTGAGAGTGCCATTGCTGTCCGCGTTGTACAAATCTTGGTTTTCAGAACGAAGTGTCATCCCTCTAACCGTCCCCAGTGATTCTTCAATTCTCCTTGGCGATTTGAATTTCTCGGCTGTTAGGAACATTTGCATCCCCTGAATTTCTTCTTGTGTTGCCATATATCCCTCATGTGCATGCTCTAAGAACTCAATTCTGCTTCCATTCTTCGCGTAGAAACCATTAGCTGCTGCCAGGATCGTGTACTTCTGATACCAGTGATAGAATCTTGTAGGATTTGTACGAATACTGAACAGGACTTATTTATTAATAAAACCCTGGGAATAATCCTTCCTTTTGAGTTGGTTCTGCATTGAAAACAAAAAATACAAATGAAATTGAAGGAGGAAAGGGAATTGCTGTGAACTTCCACAAACTGCTAGGAAACAAGGAGCCTAGCCTTTTCCAACCAACCAGTTACTAGTACAAAATAACGCTACCTGCTCTCCCTTACTCTATTTAAAACATACAACTAATTTAGAATAGGCCATTTCTATTGAGCCTGCACATAACATACACATTCCTAATAGTATGCCTACGAACATTCATTAAACGGATGCCTTTCAGCATGCTGATCTGAAGAGCATGGGGATTATGAAGCATTCCCCAACAAGCTTTAACTAATAGCATCATTGAAAGCTTTTTAATTTTCTAGCATTTATGACAATTTCAGCTAGTGATATGATATGAACTTCCTCTTGATTAATCAACACTTTTTCTCAGTTTTTTTCTTTTGGTAATTTTCTTGCAATTACTTTGTGCCAATTTACAGGAGATCAACGACATTGCAGATATCCAAGAATGAATGGTTCACCAACGTTGAGGGGTATTTGTTTCTAATGAATAGGTCACTCCAGATGCTTTGATTTGCCGTGCAATACAATTACAAAGCTCGCCATCAATTAGCTTTTCTATTTACTAGGAACCGAAAGGTTGAAGAAACAAATAACAATTTTTGGAAGCGCCACAGTGATGAAATAATTGTCTCTACTCACTTATTTGACCTTGTAGCTTTTTAGCTTTTAGGTAAAAGGCTTGATGCTGAGATAATGAATAAAAAAGTAAAAGTAATTGTTTTCTTTGATACTACATAGTCTCATCAATTGTTTACTGTACAACGAGTTGGAGCACAGAGCAGACATTTTTTCATCCTATTTAATTGGAGGTGTTATATTGGGCATTGACTTATTGTTATATACCAACGGTAAAACAAAATCTTACTGTTTGTACTTTTTCTTTCGTCTGATGTTGCGCACTCATTCATTCTATCAAACAACAACATAATCTGTGAACGAATGTTTAAGAACTGTTGCTGATTTCGGAATGGTTTCTTTTGAAACTCCTAGAGATTAACTGATGAAACAGTGTTTTGCTGGTTTATCATGCATAGACACTCACTTCAATTCACACCCACCTACTTAATGCTCTAGCCAAATTGTAGTTGTGTGGGAATGTTGAACTTGAGACTGGGTCAACAAAGCCAATCCTGTGTTATGATAAAAGTAGCTTACCCAGGTATGTTTGTTTGCATGTCTGGTTTTGTATTCTCGTGTTCCAATGTATAGTTATGTGTGAAACTACATTCTGTGGAGTGTGTTTTGATATATGAAGGCAGATACTAAAAAAAATGGAAACATATATGTATGGTATACGTATCAGATACTTCGCGGATACTTATAAGATACTTCCATGGATACATATCCTATAAAACATTAAGGTTAAAAAAGACGAGATCACAAGAATTTAGTGGAGATGTCGGTGGTTTAACCCAAGGTGTGAATCAATAATTTGTCCATTGGTAAATCAGATTTAAAATTTATGTTTTTTATAAATGATGGGATGAGAGAGAAGAGACTCCATCCGTCAAAATATTTTTATGATATTTTTGTTGAAATATAGTGAATAAACTTATTTTGCAAAATTAAATTTGCAATACAATTAATTATAAGGGAGCAATAACTCAAATTTTTTTTTTTTTAATGGAGGGTTTATTTAAAATTTCGTACAGTAGTTGGCGTGTAG
>Ga0228710_1012230_pt1 | contig 10716 bp, 6 predicted proteins | sample MedpolnodulmetaG_FD_177995 | JGI IMG/M metagenome (GOLD analysis project Ga0228710, IMG submission 177995) | Root nodule microbial communities from Medicago polymorpha collected in Santa Monica, California, United States - pink nodules | ecosystem: Host-associated > Plants > Roots > Nodule... | reverse complement strand
ACACGTTTGCCTCTTAATTTTATTTGTCTATTTAGGCTCCTTAAATTACAAACATTATACATTATTAATCCATTGAGTTACAAAATCAAACTATTAAAACTAACACACAATTGTACAAAAAAAAAAGACTAACACACAATGGAGACATGGACATAAAGTCAAGAAAATATTTAAAGTATAAAATTAAAAGAAGCAAAGAAACAGGAACAATAAAAAAAACAAAAGCAAAATTAAATAATGTATACCTGATCGACCATGGATGGATTGCGATGCAAAAGTGTGTTAAAAAAAAAAAAGTATACTTGCTTAGGACATCCATTTTTAAACTCTTAAGTGAGCTTGTGTATATTGCATTGCAATTGCAAGTTTTAAAATTTTCTTTTTTAAAAAATAAAATAAAATAAAGTTCTACATTCTTTGAATTTAACCCCATAATATAAAAATATGTATTTTTTTCCATTTTTTTAAAGTCTTCCTTTTCCAATATATTAGCACACCATAATGAAAATTTCACAAAATGAATGTCCTAAGCAAGTAAAACTTATCTTGCTGATTCCTTAACGACCGAGGGTGAGTAAAGGTATGAGTCATGGGTGAAGATTTTAACCCCTTTGTTCCATAAGGAATGTGAGAGATAAAGAGAAAGAAGGTGAGAAAAAGAACCGATACAAGAGGAAGAAGGTGGTATAGGGTTTGGTATAACTAAATTTATAGATACATTTCTTCTATGTACATAACTAACTTTGACCATAGGGTAAGACAAATTTCTCGTTTTTTATTGTTTTGCAATAATCAGCAAGATACAAAAGGAAATAATAAAGTTCAATTTATGATAGCTTGTAAATTTGGTGAAGAAATAAAGCTTTGTTAGGAAAAGGTTCAAAATCAAAACTTAAAAGCAAGTGAGTTAATTGGAAGGCTTTTTTTACCGCTCAAACAATATAAAGGAGAGGGTAAAAAAATAATGCTTTCACGTGATGAAACTTTAGAAATGGTAAAAAAAATTGATCAGTACAACTCCACTAGGGAGAAGAAAGAGCCATATTTTTTGGCACATAAGAAAGAGTAGATACATGGTAATTGTTATATGCCCAAAATTTGCAAAATGAATAAGTTACTCAAAGGTTAATTTGACTTGTATATAGAAAAATGGTAAAGTTAGTTGAGTGTATAAAGTACAAACAGCTGTTATCGTTTTTATTTCTAAATTAATTTATGATTTTTAATTATAAATGCAACTGGATTAATGTAAGTGATGGTTTCTACTATTTTTTTTGTGCAAAAAATATAAGTGGCTTGATGAAAATTGTGGTATGTGTAAAGTACATTTTATGAGGAGTCAAAATTGGTTCTAGATTTGTAGGATTGATTTTGAGATATTTGATTGCTCTCGACTTTAGTGTAATTAATTTGACTCTAAAATTGAGTTTAATTTGAAGTTGGAACTTGGAGATTATTCAAGTGTAAATAATGGTTTATATATTCAAAATAAGTCATATAAAATGAAAAGAAGACAGTGAAAAAATTTTCACACTTAAATTTAAGCTTAATTACACTTTTGGTCCTCTAAGTTTTCCAAAGTTGTGATTTTGGCCCCCTAAAAAAAATAACTCTTTTCAGGCCCCCTAAGTTTACTTTCTGTTGCAATTTTGGCCCCCCACGCCAATTTTGACCCAGTCAAAAGACACGTGGGCGCCACGTGTGAATTTTTTTTTTATTTCTATTTTTAATTTTTTTAATAACAAAAATAAAATATAAAATTTAATTTTTTTAGTATTTTAAATTACAATTTTTTTTGTTTTTTATTACCAAAATAAAAAAAAATATTTATTATTTATTATTTTAATTACAAAATAAAAAATATATTAAAAAATACAAAAATAATTAAAAATTTACACACGTGGCGCTCACGTCAGCGTTGACTGAGTCAAAATTGGCGCGAGGGGCTAAAATTGCAACATAAAGTAAACTTAAGGGCCTAGAAATATTTTTTTTTTCGGGGGCCAAAATCACAACTTTGGGAAACTTAAGGGGTCAAAAGTGTAAATAAGCCACTTAAATTTATTATACACTTCACTTTTACATGAGCCTATCGAAACATAAATTGCTTTACTTTAAAGTTATTTCTCATCAGAATCAATTTTACCAAATTAATTTATTCAAAAATAACTTTGCTACTGCAGAACCAAACACACATAACACTTGGTGGGATATCTTCCTAATTTGGTTCAAATGCAGGTTTAAATGCAGTTTTGACACTGCTCTCCCTAGTTTTTTTTGTTAAGCCAAAGAAAAATATATTAAATAAAAAAGAAAGAGATATAGAGATTGGGGGACATTAGACCTGACCCAAGAATACATCGGGATGACCAAGTGGACCAACCGTAAATTATCCTAACAAAAATTCACGAATCACGTGGACAATACTGACGACGCGTAACAAGGTTAAAAAAAAATGATAAGTGAACAACTGCAAAGAAACTTAGGGTTTAAGAATGGATTGAAATAAGTGACAGCAAACTTGAAATAAGTGAACTTAGAGTGTATCAAATTTTCTCTCATTTTTACTCTCACTCACTATCTTAGTTGAAAATTTTAAAGATTAACTAAAACTATATTTTTCTCTTATTTTATCGTTATCTTCCAGTATTTTTATCATTCATGATTTTGGTCCCTTCAGTTATAAATCAATGGCAAATGAGATATTTATATATTGTTATATGTAAATTTTGAATGATAATCTTCAAGGATGGCAGGCCTATTTATCGAAGACTGAGGATGAGAAAGAGTACACACATGGTAATTGTTATGTACAGAGCTACTAGAGTATTCAAGAAGTATATCAAGTGAGTAGTTATTGGTATCTTAGCACCAAGGATTCAAACACCAGGGAGAAACTTGCAAAAGAAGGCTCTTGAAAGTTAGAAAATACATGACATTCATGCCTGCTTGAAGTTAGATTCAAACTTCATGCAAAGGAGTCCATTAGTCGGTTTACATCAATTATACTACTTTTTTCAAATTTCAATTATTCTCTTCAATTTTTTAATTGTCATTTTTTCTATAATAATATTGTAAATATATATATTAAATGGTATAAAAAGGACTATGAATTCGAAAGAGTTTGGTAACTAAACGATTAGCTCAAGATATCATTCGAAAAAGTCTCGTTACTTGAGGCAATGTTACATCATTCATTAATGTGATTTCATTTGATGATATTGTTCACATTGCATCTTCTATTCTAGATATCATTTTGAAGAGAAGATAGGGAAATCATATAAATAAGCATTTTTATTCTTCCTTCTGTTTGCTTGATTTTGAACAAGAGCATGAAACGATTTTTCTCTGCACGTATAGATCCAAAAGGCATAGAGAAAATTTTCTGTTCTTGATCATTCATCACTTGCACTGACCTTACTGTGTCTATGGTTGTAAGATCATTTTCTGCATGGTGCTAGGTTTGACAGCTGTTGTTCGACCACTTTGGTCCTTGTACGTTCTTTCAAGACTTGTTGTCCATATTGCAACAAAGAGTATCCTTGTACATTTATTCCATAGGATCAAATAGGTTTAAGCAAGAAGCTTTGCCTGCACACTTATCACATTTTAGTATAAATATTAAAATTATTGGTCATCAAAGTTAGAAAGACTTATCCCTATATTACCAGTTGAAAAATATTGAAATGGTATTATCGATATAATCTAAAACTTAATTTGACCATGGAGTGAATTTGGGTTTTAGTCTTCTAATTCTTCTCTTTGAATGGTTTATTTCTCTAAGAGATTTGATCTAAAACTTAATCACACAAATATTTTTATATTACCAATTATTGTCACCTCTATTCCTCCCTTTATAGAGAGATTTTATCTTCTTCAAACGAATCACTTTATTCACTATAAACCAAGTATGTTAGAGACTCTTCCTTTGATTTTCTAATTCAACATTCACAATTTTATAAAGTCGTGGTATGACTTTAGAATATTCAGATCCAATTCACTTTATTTTTATGAAGGAGAGTGAGACTTTCACGTCTTTTGAGGCATTTATGACCGTTACAAACGTGTAGGCATGGCAACAAAACTCATACACGTGGTTACCCACCCGAACCAAACTCAATTTGACGGGGTTTCTCCGTTTTGACTGGGTTTGGGTATGAGTTTGGGTTTTCCCCGATTTCAAAACACGGGTATGAGACGGGTATCGGGTATATAGGTACTCACCCCGAACCCATACCCAAACCCGTTCCAAATACAGCAAATTACTTTATGTTGATATGCCATGTTATTTTGTTTGATAATTGTCGTGTTATAGAAACTAGCATTGATATTTAAAGGAGCAATTAAATCAATCGGTCTAATAATTTTATTTTTTTTGAACAAGCAAAAATGAAATTATATTAACACTGCAATAGTAATCTCCCCAGCATCGGTCTAACAAAATGTTAAAATGAGCATATTGCTGGATAATGCATTATAACATTTCTCTAGGAGTTACTAAAAACTTCTATTTTTTATTAAAATAAAATTATTCAATGCGGGGACGGGGATGGGGCGGGGATATCCAAACTCGTCGGGGACGGAGATGGAGTTCAATTTCTCATCCCCGTTGGATATGGGAGTGGTAACGGGTAAGTATATGAGAATCGGGTATAAGGATGGAAAATGTAAAACCCATCCCCACCCCGTTCCATTGCCATGCCTAGAAACGTGTCACAAGGCATGTGTTTTGGTGAGTTTGTCTACAAGAGCTTGACTACGAAAATGGGTCATGGGTGTGCTCATGGAGTGAAAAAAACTAATCGTTTTTGAATATATTCATAACATTTGTAGACGATGAGAAGAAAAATATTCTTCTGTGTTTTAGGAACAACTATGACATGTCGACGGAGAGAACAAAAAGATGATATGCACATATGATTATGAATTAATTCCATTTATAATCAACTATCTATATATCCTCTTCTTGTTACTCCGGTTGAAGCGTCATGATTGTTACCTAAAATACATAAGAACCATCCTCTTCCAACCCAATACTATTGTATCAAATATATTCAAAAGCATTTGGTTAATTACAACAAGAATATCCATAACATTACAACAAGAACATCCATAACTCACTTAGTCGCATTCCACAAATACTAAAAAGTTGTTACATACACCTTAAGGTGAATATATGCTGCTAAAACACACCTTTTAAAAAAATAAGTGGGTGTATGTTAGTAACTTTTATAGGCATTTGCTAGAATACACTCACTTATTTTTTAAGAAAGTGTGTTTTAGCAACATTCACCTTAAGGTGTATTTAACAACTTTCTAGTTATATCCTTGTTAAAATGCACATTAATAAAAACTAATGGATATATATATATATATTACATGATGAACCAAGTTGACGTCCTAGGAAAATAATATACTTTTTAAAAACAAAAAATTGAAGGGTTAAATAAGTTTTTCGTCCATATAAATATAACGAATTTTGATTTTAGCCCCTAAAAATTTTAATTGAATGTTTTCATCATCACAAAAAAATTTATTTTGTTTTTGATCCTTAATGACCATTTTATATCATGTGAATGTCAAGATTATAACTCTTTTATGCTCAAATTGTATCAATGTTATGTTCATTTATTATGTTCAACATTTATAATATTCCTATTATGTTCAAAAAATGTCAAAATTATATCCATTAGGGACAAAAAATATAACAAAAATTTATGAGCATGAAAACATCTCATTTTATTTTTTAGGGACGAAAATCAAAATTTGATATATTTATAGAGACGAAAAACTTATTTAACCCAAAATTTAATTTGTAAAGACGAATTATTAATATTGGTGATATCGATTATTTGACTACTTTCTCAAAATTGAATTTGAACTTTCTTGCTTAAGATTATAAAATCAAACTATTAACACTAACACATCATGGAAACATGGACATAAATACAGAAGAAAATATTTATTTAAACTATAAAAATTAAAAGAATCAAAGAAACGAGGACCAATAAATTAAAGAAGAGCAAAATCAAATGTATACCTGATTGACACATATGGATTAGTCTATATTATGAGCTATACCAAAAACGTCAATTATTAAACTCCCCATTGTAGCGAGCTTGTGTTTGCAACTGCAATTGTTAAAATTTTCCATTTTTTTATAAAATTAACTGCATTGTTGAACTTAACCTCATTGCATAAAATGATTAGTCTATATTATGAGCTATACCAAAAACGTCAATTATTAAGCTCCCCATTGTAGTGAGCTTGTGTTTGCAATTGCAATTTTTAAAATTTTCCATTTTTTTTATAAAATTAACTGCATTGTTGAACTTAACCTCATTGCATAAAAATATGTTGAAAATTGTTTGTTGACATATTTGATATGGCTGAAAAACACATGTAAAAGACGAAAAGCTCCCTCGGCAGTAACTGCCGAGGAATGAAGAAACCGGTTGCACTTAACTACCTAAGAAAACCTCGGCAGTTAACTGTTGATGCGTTTCTGCTACAAATCTGGCAGAAGCTCTCTCATCCATTATTACTCTCATTTTACCAAAATTTTCCAAATCTCTCTAAAAAACCAACCAAATCCTACCAAATTTATTCAACAAAATCACAAGCAAGCAATCATAAATTAGTTGTTATAAATTTATTTTTTTAGTTTTTAAGTAGATTTAAATTAGTTTAGTTTTTGAGTATATTTCAATTAGTTTAGTTTTTGAGTAGATTTACATATTATAATTCATTTTTAGAGTAGATGTTAGTTGATTAATTTAGTTAAAATGTTTGCATGATGTTTATGTTATAGTTTAAAATTTTAGGGTTATTCTTTATTTTGCATGATGTTGCATGTAAGAGTGTATGATTTATTTTAAGAGTAGATATAAGTTGAATAATTTTGTTATATTTTACATTATTTTTATGTTTTTTTTTAGGGTAAAACATTTTAGCGTTATTTTTATGATTTTTTGGGTTTAGGTATAATTTACACTCCAAGTGTTTGATGAAATGTTTGAATGAATTTTTCATTGATTGTTTTCAATTTCTTATTGTGTGGATTTGAAACAATGGTCGGGTGGATCGACGTTCATGCACAATTCAACGATGGAGAACCTCAGAAGTTGAAGGTTTGGTGCCTTGGTGTAACGTTAACAGGTCTCAAGGATTAATTGAATGAATTCAACCAAGGAGTCAACCCCAGAGACACAAGGAGGGTGAAATACGTTCGGTATAAACGTCCAACGCTCGATGAAGGGAGAGTATCATTCACTTGGGTCGAATTAACGAACGACGAAAACGTGAAGAACATGTTTTGGGAGCACAACATGTTCTAGTGGATAGATATGTGGGTAATGTTGCTGAGGTCAACTGAAGATATTATCAAGTGTCTGATTCCTCCATAAGATCGCGATTAGGTAGGGAATGCACCTTCCAACTACAACAATTATCTTCCTCTGGATGGGGTAATTCAAACTTGTTAAACGGCATGACTCAAACATTCGTCCGGCATTTCTATTGTTCCTTTCAAAAGATTAAATTCTTGTTAGGCTGGTTTAAATGAAGGTATTGAAGTGTCAAGGAATGGACCTCAGTCTTTTGACACTTCAATACCGTCATTTAAACCAATTCTAACAAGAATTTAATCTTTTGAATGGAACAATAGAAATGTCGGACGGATGTTGGAGTCCTGCTGTTTAGCAAGTTTGAATTTACCCCATTCAGAGTTAACATAATTGTTGTAGTTGGAAGGTACATTCCCGAATGTAATGTAATGTAATGTAATGCATTTACCACTTTTCGAATTTATTTATTCATTACGCAACTTTTATTCGAATTCACGTTGGACTTAATTAGTGTTTATTCGAATACACAATTTTTAATCGAAATTATTCAATACGCGATTTTAATCGAAATACGCGATTTTAATCGAAATTATTCAAAAAGAGATTTTATTTAAAGTACCATAATGTCAAGCAAAATGCGCGCGACACAAAAAAAAATCCAAAACAATTAGGCATTAGAAGCCATTACATTCATTCTTCCTCGTCACACAAGTCAATCGGGTTGCCCGCTACGGTCCCTGGAGCACCTTCTTTTGGTTGAGGACCAAAATAGCATGTCCTCCTGCTCCTCCTCAACCTCGACTGATTGTACACCGACAACTTCGAACCCTTCTTTTTTTTCGGAACCATCACAAACAATTCCGTGCCATGTCATAGGCGATTTTTCTTTCTTCTTGTCATCACCCTGAATGTTACCCTGGTTCTGATTATGAGACATATCTACATAAAAAAAAAATTGGCGATCAAAACCTAAACTAAACAACAATGCCATAAAATCATAAAATCAAAACCTAAACATAAACCTAAACTATCATCAAAACCTACACCTAAACCTAAACAATTCTAACAATTCTACAACAATTCATCAAAACCTAAACCTAACAATTCAATAAAACTTCTATAACAATTCATTACATCCTAAACCTGAACCTAACCAATTCTAACAATTCTAACCTAAACTATCCTAAAATCAAAAAACCTAAACCTAAACAATTCTAACAATTCTAACTTAAACTATCCTAAAATCATAAAACCTAAAGCTAACAATTCTAAAATTTTAACAATTCTACAACTCAATAAAACCTAAACATAAATCTAACTTATCATAAAATCAATAAAACCTATATAATCGAAATTTAACAAAAAAAAAACAAACAATTCAACCGCAAAACAAAAATGCAATAGGATTTAAAAAACTTACTTGTTTTTGTGCTTGAAATTGGCTTGGAATGGCAGAAAATCGCACCTAAGAGAATGAAAACCGCAACAATGGAGTTTTGGAAACTCCTATGTTTGTTCTGTTCTTATAACATTAACTGTCGAGGTTTTCCTCGGCAGTTAACTGCAGTCGGTTTTTGAACTGTCGAGGGACAATTTCGTATTTTACATGTGTGTTTCAGCCTTATGATATGTGTGAACATCAGTTTTCAAATATTTTTTTCCCATGTTTCGAAAGAAAGTCTTTATTTACAATATATTTATTAGCACACCACAATGACGACTTTCAAGAATGAATGCCCTAAGCAAGTAAAACTTAACTTGAGGGAGAAACGTAAAGGTATTATGAGTGATAGTTGAAGAGTTTGACCCCTTTGTTGCATAAGAAATGGGAGACAAAAAATGTGAGAGATAAAAGGAGGGAATAAAAGAACTTGAGACAAGAGGAAGAAGGTGGTATAGCTAGCTTTATATTGATAATTTTCCTCCTCCTTGTACATTGGTATGGTATAACTAAATTTATAGACTACATTTCTTCTATGCACATAACTAACTTTGACCGTAGGGGGTAAGACACATTTCTCGTTTATTGTTATTTTGCAATAATCAGCAAGATGCAAAGGGAAATAATAAAGTTCAATTTATGATGGCTTGCAAATTTGGTGAAGAACTAAAAGCTTTCTTAGGAAAAGGTTAAAAAATGAAAAACAAGTGAGTTAATTTGAAGGCTTTTTTACCGTTCAAACAAAAACAGGAGAAAGGGTAAAAAAATTCAAGGCTTTCACGTGATGAAACTTATTGTAAAACAATTGAATTAAAACAAATACCGTCACTGTTAGTTAAAAACTATGCAAATGATTTGACTCACATGTTTAAGTGATCAAATTATGTGCTTAGTTATAGTTATAATCTCTCCCGAAGTATTAAAATTATCAAAACATTTATCAAAACATTTTTTAATGTGTCTTTCTCTATTCAGTTAGATTTTCAAATTTGTTTTTTCAATGATTAGTTTGATTCTCAAATGTTTATTTTATTAATCGGTTTTTTCTATGAAAATACTAACAAAATATCATTGTCAATGATTTTTTTAAAAATATTTGTAATTGTTAGTATTATGATAGAAGTATGAATCGAATCATCGACTTTCTTATGCTTCACTCTTTAACTATACTATCGGACCTTTAAAACCAACCTTGCATCCTTAAACATTGTCAATGATGCTTTTGTTAATGTTTTTTTAAGAAGTCAAACTAACCCACCAAAATTACCATCAGAAAGAATTGAACTTAAGACTTTGAGATGAGCACACTTCAAAGTCCCAAGTCTATACCATCAAATCAACCAAAATAGGTTTGTTGGATTAGAGTAATGCTAGCAACACTCTCTTTTAAATACCCTCTCTAATACTCACTCTCTTATTGATTTAAATCATTGTGGGTCTATACTTTGAAAATTGAACCTACACAAAGTGGTGGGACATACATTGATTTTATCCAATAAAAAAAGTGTTAGAGAAGTGTTGAAAATTGAGTGTTGCTAGCATTTGTCGTTGATTATCATGCTATAGATACGAATTATCAACCATACGGTAACTGATCTCTATCGTAAAACTTGTTGGACACACGAGAATTCTCGCACTCAGCCACTTGGATTAATTTATTATTGGTGTTGTTTTCTTACTACACGAAAATTCTCGCACTCAGCCACGTGGATTAATCTATTATTGGTGTTGTTTTGTTACTTTTTATAGACTAAGATACTGTTACCTAAAAAAAAAACACTAAGATACTGTATTGACACGAGGATTGTCAAAAATGTCATCAATGATATTAAGATACATCAATGATGTTTGTTATTTTCATAAATCCCTAATTTCTAGTTTTAAGAAGGTCATTTATCTTTGTAAAAAAAAAAAAAAAAATATATTTAT
>Ga0228710_1012229_pt1 | contig 10716 bp, 16 predicted proteins | sample MedpolnodulmetaG_FD_177995 | JGI IMG/M metagenome (GOLD analysis project Ga0228710, IMG submission 177995) | Root nodule microbial communities from Medicago polymorpha collected in Santa Monica, California, United States - pink nodules | ecosystem: Host-associated > Plants > Roots > Nodule... | reverse complement strand
CGACAGCCTGGATTGTTGGCGACGCATCGAGCTCGCCATCGATGATTTCCTCGGCACGCTTGGCGAACCCACCAACCCGTTTGCCAAACAGGATACCAAAGGTGCGAAGGACACCTCTGATCTGGTTCTCCAGGTCGCAGCGGGTTCGCACAAATTGGCTACGAGTGGCAAGGAGTGCCCGAGCTTCGTGGCTTGCCGTCGACTTGACATTGCCCTGAGCGATTACGCTATGTGATGTAGGTCGCGAGGATTAGGGGCTATCAGTGTTTCCCGGTAGGGTAGGGTTGTTCAGGACCTGATTGAAAGGCCACCGATGACCGACGAGATGATGAACGTACGCTCACTTGTTGAGAAGAGCGCCGACGCGGATCTGTTGCGCGAGATGGATTGGCTTTGCGGCCGAGCGGCTGATAAAGCTGGATATCGGCAGCGCGACCGGGCTCGCTACGGCGGAGGCCGAAACGGCGAACCCTCCGCAATCGTCTCGGTCAACCACGCATAATCCGCCGCTTCACATAATTCCTGGTAGGAGCAATCGGTGATGGACCACTCGACAGTGCTGAGTCTCAAATTGGTCCGACATCGGGGATTTTGCCAGGCGTCTGCTGCGCTGACGCCTGGCAAGCCGGTCAAATGCTTCAGCGGAGCTCTACTTAATCTGCCCTAGGCAAAGCCTGAAGATCTCCTCAAAGATTCGGACATCCGCCAGTGTGTCTTCACCGCTTGATCGGCTAGGCGCCCCGGTACGTATTGATTGAACGAATTCAGCTGCCTCCTCGCGATATGGCCATGCGGTGAATGGCTCCGCCAGAGGACGGCGGTAGGAATGGTGTTCGCCTCCTTCGTAGATCTCCACCTGTGCCTGTGTTGGCTTGACAAAGAAGGGAGGCTCGTGGACATGGATCCAACCTTTGTCGAAATAGACTTGCGTATGGTCATCCCGGTGGTGATGCGCGATGAACCCGCTTTCCACAACGGCGCGGATGCCATCAATGTCTAAGACGACGACGCCGGTCAGCCGCTCCAAATCAAGGTCCACCACCTTGACCTGCACATTATCACCCGCACCAAGCAAGTAACGCAGCAGGTTGATGCTGTGCGTCCATATCTGGAGATAACGCACGTACGATTTCTGTGCCTCCTGGGGCAGCCACATCGGCAAATTTCTGAATTTTTGCGCGTAGGCTCGTTCAGCGTCGCGCTGCCGCTCCTGAGGCTCATCGATGGTGATTATCGTGTTCGGATCAAGACCGACCGACCAGGTGTCCCCCTCAAGGTCAAAGTTGTGGGTCCGTGCATAGAGGGCGCGTCCCATCTCCCCGCTTGCCCGCCACCGTGCAATGATCGCTCGGGCAAGTTCGTTGCCAGGGTCGTAGCGTTTCATGTAGGCAACGGTCAGTCGGGCGTTTCCCTCTTCTGCTGCTGCGAGTATGCGCTTAGCTTGGGGGACTGAAACAGCCATTGGCTTCTCCATGAACACATGCTTACCCGCCCGAAGCAAGTCGACCGCGATGTCCCCTTGCAAATCAAAAGGACCGGAAACGCCGACCGCTTCAATCTCGGAGTTTTCGGCCAGTTCCTGGTGACTCCGATAAACGCGCGGAATGCCGAACCGCTCCGCCACGAGTTCTCCGAGCCTCGGCCGCGCCGTCGAGAGCGCAAGAAGCTTGCAAGTGGGAAGCGACGCGAAGTTCGGTAAGTGGACACTTTGGGCCATAAACCCGCACCCGACATACCCGAGCCTCACAGGGTTGAAAGACATTGGAGATCCTTTCCTCTACCGGGGATATAGTTCCAAGAACGACATCGCTTTCTTGCGAACTGGACTATCGTGGTTGAAGCAAGCGTGGGAAAGGCCGCTCAGCAGAGACAATGAGCAATGGCCCACCCATTTGCTTGCCCGGAATGCACTCCACAACTGCTGGTCGCGGCAATAAAGCCTAATCCTGAACGCCGCCAGACATGCATCTCATCTGGAATATTTACAAATATCGGAGACCGGTGCCCTATGGGCGCCATACGCTGAGCGCTTTTTCTTGCCATTGGCTGCTAACCTGACATTGCCTGCTGTGCGGTGATCTGAGCGCAACCAGACTTCAGCTTTTTTTAGCCCATGCCCCAGACCCTAAACTTTGGAGCCGGGGCGCTACTAACTTGCTTGGACCATACCATCGTCAGCGGCATTAAGTCGTAAAAATGTTATAAAGTTTGATTGAAGGGCCTGTGGCAACGTTTTGATTCTGGCTATCAGAGGTGTGCCTAGCAGAGGCGGTGATGGAACGATCCGGCGGCGTTTGCGCGAGGGGGGATGACGTCCCAGGTAGTGGTGCAGCAGGAAGGCGGCCACCAGTGTTTTTCCGGTAGGATCGGGTTGTTCAAGCTCAACCTGGGAAAGATCACCGATGGCCGACGAGATGATGAACCTGCACTCGCTTGTTGCGAAGAGTGCGGACGCGGATTTGCTGCGCGAGATGATCGGCTTTGCCGCCGAGAGCTGATGGAGCTGGAGGTCGGCGCAAAGCTGCGTCTCCGGAAGCTTCGTACCGGGACCCATTTCCCGAGCTTCCTGGAGCCCCGCCGCATGGCCGAGAAGGCGCTGAGCGCGGTGATCCCAATGTGCAAGGCAGCTCAACGCGTTCCGTCGACGATCTCGTCAAGGCGATGGGTATGAGCGGCATGTCCAAGAGCCAGGTCAGCCGCCTGTGCGAGGGAGATCGACGGACAAGGTGAAGGTCTTCCTCGCCCGGCCCATGAGGGCGGCTGGCCCTATCTGTGATCGACGGTGCGCCGTGGCTCACAGGGCGAAGGGAAGCAGGAAGACGGTAGACTTGCACGACGGAGAAGCGATCTGTGGGCATGGATCACCAGGCCGATGCGTGAGTACCGGGCGTTCAACGCAAACTCCTTAGCTGGAATCCAGCCGGCCTCCTCCATCGCCCTGATCATACGCTCACGTCCCGAGATGCGATACCGCTTTTGCGGGTGCGGAATTTGTCGGAGCACCATTGTTGGCGGGCGCTCCGACAAACTGTCTAGCAGCGGGAACATTGATGGTCTCACCGCAACGCCAAACGGTCAGCTTCTTTCCAGAGGCTAGAAGAAAAGCATTGGTCCGTCTGGCAGGCGAAATCTGACGAAGTGATCGTCTTTGACCTGGCGAGAGTTGCAGTCCTCCGCACACAGTTTTCCAGCTCGCGAACGTTTCCGGGGAACTTGCACCTCGACAAGTGATCAAGCGCAGACTGCACGAAATGGAGACCGCGACCGTTCTCTTCATTGAACCGCTGAAGGAATGCTTTTGCAAGGAGCGGAATGTCACCGTCGCGTTTCCTAAGTGGCGGCAAAGTTATGGGCACCACACTGATGCGGTAATAAAGGTCTTCCCTGAACTGCCCGTTCCGGACCGCCGTTTCGAGATCCTTATTTGTGGCGCATATGAGCCGGACGTCGACTTTTAGCATCTTTGTGCCGCCGACTCGCTCCAGTTCACCTTCCTGTATCACGCGTAGCAGTTTTGCTTGGAATGCCGGCGAAATCTCGCCGATTTCATCGAGCAGCAACGTTCCGCCATCCGCCAGTTCGAAACGGCCAATTCGTTGAGAAAGAGCCCCGGTGAAAGCGCCTTTCTCATGTCCAAACAGCTCTGATTCGAGAAGGCTCTCAGGCAGTGCGGGGCAATTAACCTTGATGAAGGGCTTTCTTCGCTGAGTCGAATGATCGTGAATTAGCTTCGCAAAGCATTCCTTGCCCGTTCCGCTTTCGCCCCTGAGGAGAACGGTTGAATTGGTCTCTGCCACGAATTTGGCGGTTTCTAACGCCGCCATGAGGGCGGGGCTTTCCCCGATGATCCCATCATTCTTGAGCAGCCTCTGGCGAGCCGAACTCTGCCTCTCCTCAACACGTGAATTCTGCTGTTCTTGCTGCTCTTCGGCAAATGCCTGCCCACCCCTGCTGAAAGTGCGGTGGAGCCGGATGGCCACGCCGGCAAGATTGGCGGCCATGGAAAGAAAGTGTACCTCCTCCTCATAGTCATATCCGGACTCGCTGGCGCGCTCGAACCACAGCATTCCGAGCGCTTCATGATCAACCTTCACCGGCACAGCGATGAAGGCAGCCGGAACAATTCCGCTCCATGACGTTTTTATCTGATCCTTGAACAATTCCGAGTGGCAAATGTCTGGTATGACCAGCCGCACTCCGGCAGCCATGATTTGGTCCATTGCGGCCTTTGGTACGGTGCAGTGAGTGGCAGGGTGAGACCCGCTATTGCGGGTAGTTGCAGTGATCTTTATCTCTCCTTTTGCTCCCGGAATGTCCAATCCGCCGTGGCGCATCGGCAGAATCAATGGGATGGTATTCAGGAAATTGTCAAGCACCATCCCAAGTTGAGTCGGAGCAAACAGAACCTTTGATATCCTGTACATTCCGTTGGACCACATGTCCTGTTTGCGCATGTCTCTTCGGGACGGTATCGTCACTGGCTTTACTCCGCTGATCGGGTTACGGTGGAAGCACTAGTCGTGTCCCGCCTATTTGATATAAGCAGATATGGCGCGTTGAGACTTGGAGAGAGATCAATTTTTGGTGGTTGTCGTAGACGGGCCAGTTATCGCGGCCCTTCCAGACGCAGAGCGTTTACAGGTTAGGTCTGACGCCCGACAGAGCCCCAAAGCGGCACCACTCGATTGGACTGACCAATAGGGGGACGCATATCTGCTTTATCTTCTGGTGATCGGCGCCAGGAATATAGTTCGATACTCGAAAGCTCAAGCAACGGTCGCAGGAGCTTGGATCTACGCCCTGTTACAGCGACGGCGTCCATGGTCGTTGCAACCATCATGCCAGGTTTGCCGCGTCGTTCGAGGTGCGCCGCAGCTTCCGTGCGACGCGGCGCCGCGAGATCAAGGTGTCGGGGAGGGCTAGGCATTCGCGCATGATGTCATCGACGATGTAGAGCACACGAACCCTCCTTCCGCAGGCAAATTGATCGCGGACGAAATCCAGCGATCATTGGGGAGTGGCCGTGGCTTCAACCAGGATCGGCACACGCGTGCCGACGGCACGGCGTCTAACTTTCCGCTTGCGAACCGAAAGCCCCTGCTGCCCACCTTCGGCTGCCCTTTTTGATTGGATGCCGGGAGGTGGTGGTAGGTCATGAGGTTTAGGCGGTTCTTAGTGTTTTCCATTTCAGGGTCGGGTTGTTCAAGACCAACGTGATGGAAAGATCACCGATGACCAATGACATGATGAACGTGCGCTCGCTTGTTGAGAAGAGCGCCGATGCGGACTTGTTGCTCGAGATGATTGGCTTCGCGGCCGAGCGGTTGATGGGGGAGCTGGAGGTTGGCGGCGCGACCGGTGCTGATTTCGGTGAAAGAGCCCGATGCGGCTCGCCCAGCGGAACGCCTACCGTGACCGCGATTGGGAGACGCGCACCGGAACCGTTGAACTGCGCATTCCCAAGTTGCGCAAGGGTAGCTATTTCCCAAGCTTTCCTTCCGGTCGTACGACGATGGTGACGCTTCGCCGCTTTCCCGCATAACTGCTCATGCATCACAGTACTCAATCGCTAGAAGTGCGGAGAAAATCGCGCGATGATTGATTGGCATCAAAGAGGCTTTTCCCAATGAACGCAATTATATTCTCGCAAACAACTTGGAGAGAATTATGCCTCTACGAATGGAATCCTCGGCTCCTGCGCTTAAAGTGCAGGACTGGGTGCGCGGCCAGCCTCTCGCGAACTTGCAGACCGGCAAAGTGTACATTGTCGACTTTTGGGCCACCTGGTGCGGGCCATGCGTGTCGGCCATGCCTCATCTGATGCAGCTGCAGAAAAAATACAAGGACAGCGGAGTTGAGGTAGTCGGCGTTGCGGCAGATGAAGAGGCGGCTACGGCTGATGAGGTTCAAGCGCATTTGGACGCATGGTTGACGGAAAAATTCCCGGACGTGAATTTTCGCATCGGGCTCGACTGCACAGGCGAAATGAAAAAGCTATGGATGGAAGCGAGCCTTTCTTTCGGAATTCCATCCTCGTTTGTGGTCGACCGAGACAGCCACGTCGCCTTTATTGGTCATCCGGCGGAACTCGATGACGTTCTGCCGAAAGTGCTCGATGGCAGCTGGCGCACGAGCGATCAAGCAAAGGCCGCCGACCGGGAGCGAATCACCAGAGGGCGAGAACAAGTGTTTCTTTCCAAGATCTTCCCGGCGATAGAGAAGGAGGATTGGAAGACGGCCCTCTCGGCGATCGAAGAGGGCATCGCTTTGATGCCAGATAGCTGCCAACTCAATGCGGCTCATGCCGACACGTTGCTGCACAAAATGCGGGACATGCAGACCGGCCTGCCCGTACTACGCCGATTGGTTCGCGACGCTATAGACAGAAACACCGAAGATTGGCTGTTTGCGGCGTTTAGCCAACTCTTTAATCCAGAGTATGATTACAAGAACTTTCCGTCTGTCGAGCGCTTCGCTATGGGCAAGGAGCTCTCCGAATACATCCTTGCACTGAAAGGACTGGAAGATAACGTAAAGGCGTACTCTTATCAGTTGGTCGCTCAATACTACCATAAGAGCGGCAATAAAGCTCGCGCGGAGGAACTGCTCGAGCTCGCACTTAAGCTCGTAGACGAACTGGCTTTCCCGGACAGGATTAAGCAGCGCTGGCTAGGGGATTTGCTGCAGAGCCTAGCCAACTACAGGGGCCAAAAGGCTTGTTACGGCGCTCTCTGCGCGGTTCCGGAAAACGATGCCAGTCCGGAACCGAATAATGAGAATGCAATTTGAAGAGTGATAGTGCCTTCTGAATGAGCTTTTATTCCATTTGACTCGGAGCTTGGCGTTTTCGCGGCAAGACAGACGCGGTGATCGCCGAGCTCGGGAAAGAAGGACGCTGCGGTGCCTGTCACAGAAGCGCATCCAGTTCTGCCAGCGGCAGAGAGTTTGTCGCGTCCGACAAACCGGCCAGCACTTGAGGTCTTTCGCAGCGACGACGAGACCCCTTCAGCAGCACGGGATTGGGTGACCTTGCCCCAAGTTTTATCCAGTTTTGAGTTCGCTCCAGCGGTTTTGGGGTTGCTGCATTTGCGGGGGTAGCGGCGGGTTGCGGTGCGGAGCCATTTCGGCTGCGCAGCACCGCATCACCTCGCGTGTTGACGGTTTGGTCGAACTCCGCAGGCGTCAGCTTCCGTCGCACATCTTGCAACGGAAAAGGCCGGCAAGCAGAGCGTCACCATGCTTCGGCGCTCCGGGATGGCGGCTGACGCGACAGCGCCCGCTTCGAGGAGCGGACGCTTGCGGCGTTCCGCAATGCCTCCCGGAAGGAATATGAAGGCGAGCGGATCCCTCTTCAGCGTAAGCGGCAAGGAGACCCCATCAGGCGTGGGGGGTTAGCGGTCGGAAATCGGTAGCGCACGTTGTGAGCCGAAGTGAGCTTCTATGTCTGCGCCTAGTTCTGGACTAGAACCTTCCATATGATCGAAGCGGTCGCCGAGCGTCTTGCGGGGTGCTCCCCGGCAATTGCGCCGGCGCTGGTCGGATGAGCTCAAGGCGCAGGCGGTGGCAGAGGCATTGGAGCCCGGCGCAAGCGTCTCGGCGATCGCCCATCGGATCGGCATTCATCCCTCTCAGCTCTTCGCCTGGCGTCGTAACGCTCGGACCGATGCCTCCCCGCAGCGTTCGGCTGGCGCAGGGGCCTCGGTGCGCGCGGCTGCCGCGGTGGTCGAGATTATCATTGGTGACATTGTCGTGCGCGCCGGCGCAGACGCCGGCGAGGTGCACTTGCAGCGGGTGATCCGGGCGGTGCGGTCGGCATTATCCCCTCCGGCGTGAAGGTGTTCCTCGCCAGTCATCCTGTTGACTTCCGCAAGGGGCCGGACAGCTTGCTGTCGCTGGTGCGTGACGCCGGCAATGATCCGTTCATATGCGTCGATCGAGATTATGTGGCGGAGCCGTCCCAGCGCCAGCCGAGGCCTGCCAAAATCTGGAATTCTCCGCCACATATTATTCAGATACTGTTCAGCAGTTGCAGCACGGCGTCATTTGGTCGGAAACGGACGCCAAGATCGCCGGCGACTCTCGCCTTCCCGAGTCCTTTGCGCATCATCTCGACATCGGCGGCGGCATAGCGGTGGGTCGTGGCGACCTGTGCGTGGCCGAGCGAGGCTTGGATCGTCAAAAGGTCAACGCCCGACTGGAGAAGCTTCAACACCGCCGGCTTCTTCCGCAATCTGGTGGCGGCAAAAGAGGATCAGCATCCGCAGGGCGTCGCGATAGCTGGCCACGGTCGCGGGAGTGGCGTTGCGTTGTTTGGTCAAGCGCCGGCGAAAGTAGGACCCAAGAGCGGCGCCAGGAGCAGGTGTTCACTCATGCTCGCCTCCATCGAGGAAGGCGCGCTCCGCCGCGCCATGGCGAGAAGATCCACCGAGCCAGTGAGGTAGTAGGCTGTGTCGCTGTAGCTGGCGTGGCCGAGATAGGTGGCGAGCAACGGGAGCAGCGCCTGGACGTTGGCGCGCTGCTGGTGCCAAAGGCTCAGGCGGGTCACGGCAAACCGGTGCCTCAGATCGTGCGGCCGCAACGGCTTGCCGTCATCAAGGCCGGCGAATTTGCGGACCTCAGCAAAACCGTTTTTTAGGCCGGTCGCAGAGAGGCGGTTGCCACGGGAGCTCAGAAAGAAGGCCTGGTCCTTAGGCTGAGGAAAAGCTGCATCGCGCTCACGCACGTAGTGGCGAAGGGCAGCCTGGGTCGTCGTGTGAACTGGAACGAGACGGTCCTTGCGGAACTTCCTCTTCCGAACGAGGAGAACCCCGTTGGTCAGATCGACGTCGGAACGATCAAAGCTGACCACTTCGCCCGATCGCAGTCCCGAGCTTGCCAACAATCCGATCAGCGTCACCATCGTCCGCCCCCTGAGGGGGATGTCTGGCGAAATGCGGGCGCATGCGTCGATGAGCGACGCCAACTCTGACTCGCTGAGGATCCGCGGAGGCGGAATCGCCCTGGATCTGCGGGGCGACCATCGCCACGCTTCTGCAGACGGCAAAAATGAACAACGTCGATCCGCTCGCCTGGCTCACGCAAACGCTTGAGCGCATTGCCAACGGCTGGCCGCGTTCAGAAATCGACGCGCTCATGCCGTGTTGGGGTGGACGGCTCCCAACGGCATCGCAATGTGCCAGAATGAGTTCGTTGAAAGCTCAATAGAGGGAGACCGTCCGTGGAAGAGATTATCCGAATTGGTATGGATACGTCAAAGAGTGTGTTCCAATTGCATGGCGTGAACACAGCCGAACAACCAGCCCTTCGCAAGAAGCTATCACGTAGGGAGATGGTGAAATTCTTCGAAAAAGCGCCACCGACCACCATCGCACTCGAAGCCTGCGGTGGCTCTCATCATTGGGCGAGGTTGTTGAGCACCTTCGGCCATGAAGTGAAATTAATCGCGCCGCAACGGCAAAGCCCTATATCAAGCGCGGCAAGAATGATGCTGCGGATGCTGAAGCTTGGTGCGAGGCGATGAGCCGCCCGACGATGCGCTTCGTGCCCGTGAAAACCGCCGACCAGCAGGCTGCCTTGATGCTGGTCGGTGTACGAGAGAGATTAATCCGTAACCGGACGCAGCTCGCCAATGCCATTCGCGGTTTTGCCGTGGAATTTGGCATCGTCGCGGCCGCTGGCATGTGCCGGATCGAGCCGTTGCTGGAGCGCATAGCGGCCGACCAATCTCTACCTGAGTTGGCCCGTGAGCTTTTTGCCATGCATGGCGTTGAGTATCGAGACCTACTTACAGAAACGAAAGTCGTGGAGGAAAAATTGATTGCCTTGCATCGCTCGGATGAGTGCAGCAGGCGCCTTGCGGAAATCCCGGGTGTCGGACCGGTCGGCGCATCGCTCTTGATGATGAAGACCCCAGATCCGCGGATGTTCAAGTCAGGTCGAGATTTTGCGGCTTGGATAGGGCTGACACCGGACAGACCACTCGACTGCGGGCAAGGTCAGGCTTGGTGTGATTACCCGTGCCGGTGATGAAATGCTAGGAAGCATATTGGTGGTTGGTGCGACCGCTCTTCTTCAACACGTCAGAGCAGGTCGAAGCAAACATGCTTCCCGATGGCTCAGCGAACTCCTCCAACGGAAAAAGCCGAAGCTGGTTGCGGTGGCGCTGGCCATAAGATTGCACGTGTCGCCTGGAAGCTCATGGTAAGCGGCGAGACGTATCGGCGAACAGAGGGGCAAACGCAGGTTTAGGAGATTGGCCATCACGGTGCGCGCGAAACGTCGCGACCGTGTTGAGCTGATGCAGTGAACTTGCAAGAGATGAGCAGATGGTGCGATCGATCGATCCAAGACGCGTGACACTCCGTTAGTTCCAGTGGCCCTTTAAAGGTCGTTGCCGTGTTAGGAACACGCGTTGCGGAAACCATCTTGGCCAGTGGTCATGTGCGACCACACCAAAGGCCGCACATATGGAAGCAAGCGATCCGATCAAAAAATCTGTAAAAAACACTTGCAAGTGGGAGCCGTCCACATATGGAACCACGCCCGCTGAACGGCCTCAGCTTGCTGCTTACTCTTCAGCTCGGCTTCCACTTCGTCGAGATGAACGGCGGCGCCTATTGGCGAGCCCTCGACCGCTTTCTGTCGGAAACCTGCAGCAAGCCTGACGTCGCCTGCGTCAGCTACGCCGAGGCCCTGCCGCTGATCGAGGATGCGAGA
>Ga0228710_1012224_pt1 | contig 10720 bp, 1 predicted proteins | sample MedpolnodulmetaG_FD_177995 | JGI IMG/M metagenome (GOLD analysis project Ga0228710, IMG submission 177995) | Root nodule microbial communities from Medicago polymorpha collected in Santa Monica, California, United States - pink nodules | ecosystem: Host-associated > Plants > Roots > Nodule... | reverse complement strand
TAGCAATCAACCATGAGAATAGGCGTGGTTGCTAGAGGAACACACTCAATGATTTCGAGAGAAACTTTGATACGCTTAAGAGAAACTTGTCTTTAGAAAGTAGGTCCAATATAAAGTTTAGGTTTAGAGTTTGTTTGTGAAGATTTTGTCATCAAGATGAACCAATAATCCCAATGCACCTTTTATTATTATTGTTATTTTCTTTCAATTAAAAATCCAAACTTTTTAACCTTTGAAACTTTCATCTAATCATTATTAAAAGTTAATTGGATTCATAACTCCCTGTCGGAACAATACTCTTTTTACTACTTCAGTGGAACTGTGCACTTGCGGTTTTACTCATCAAGTTTTTGGCGCTGCTGCCGGGGAGTTATTGTAATTTGATTAACTTTTTTTTTTATAACGGTTAGACTGAAAAGAAAAAAAAAATCTTTTTCTTTTTCTTTTTCTTTCGTTATTTTTACCGTTAACTTCTTGGGTCTTATTATTTTGTTTTGGTATCGACCGACCTTGTTTTTGGTATCGACTGACCTTGTTTTTGTAATTATACGCTGTGACTGGTTGTTTTTCGGGTTGGACCCTCTAGTACACCTTATACTGAAGGGTCGCCAACGCCGTTGTTAATATATCTCATTTTAATTTCCTTAAAAAAAATTATTTATTTATTTAATAATTGTGTAAAACTTAAAAAGAACACTTAATTAATTTAAAACGGAAGGAGTAATAAACTAAAAACGTATTTAATCAGAAAAACATTGGTCGTGTTATTAGCAAATTGCCACGCGCTTCCTTTTTGTTTTATTTTTGAGAGGACTATCGCTTATTGTTGACTAGTTGAATTGTTAGATTAAATTAATCTTGTTTTTGGCATGAAGTGTAACATATTCTGACACAAAAGATAAAATAATGAAGCCTGATTGAAGGATAATATTTTTTTAAGGAAATTTATTTTTATAAGGGTTGCCAGAATCAGATAGAAACACTGAATGTCGGAATTTGGCCTCAAATATTATAATCAACTACGTGTCTCACTTGTCTAAGTTGAAATAGGCCATAATACTAGTTAGAACAGATTTGGTCGGTTAGGTAGAAGTTAAATTTCTTGTAATATCATAGAGTCTAAAGTTTTAGGACGCTGATTATCGTTCGATTAAGATATGATGATATATGTTTAAAGTTGATATTAATGTATTGAGACTTTTTTGTATTTCTTCCGTCCTAAAATATAAGAAAAAATGGATCAACATAAATTGATGTATTTAATACAAATTTTAAATCAAATGCATTAACTTTTCTTGATCAATTTTATCTTATATTTTAAGACGGAAGGAGTACTTTGTAGTTATAAGCATTTATATTCTTTGTAGTTTTAGCTTGTCCGGTTGTTGGCACAGTTTGTATCCTATATATATTGAGACTTTCTTGTACTTTTATTAATTTAATTATAGTCGATCTTCCTTAAAAAAACTTAATTACAATGGATGATCTATTTCTTTGGCCTTGACGATCTGGGGATTTTTACCCTTACTTGAGGGGTTTTCAATGTTAAAAATATTGTTGTAAATTGTGCGTTTCACTACTAGAAAAAATGGTTTAGCATTAGTGTCAAGGTCAACATCATATGCCTCTTGATGTTAACACTGCGTTTGATTTGTTAAAAAATGAAGGACAGGACAGAATAACTTCAGTTGTCCAGTGTTTGATTTGTAAAACTGTTTCAGGTACAGGACAAACTGGATGCATAGGACAAGACAAAAACTCATATTTTTGTCCTTCACTAAACCATAACACAACTTTTTGTCCTACATACAAGTTGTCTAAATATCCAAAACAACATTTCGTCCCCCAAAAATCGTATAAAACAAAAAAATTATTCAATGCCATAAAAATTTATCCTGTGCTGTTCTGCCTTGTATTGAGCTGTTCTGTCTTATACTGTTATGTCCAGTACTTACTATTTTGCAAACCAAACACACCCTGAATGTCAACATTTTTCTGCCGACACTAATATACCATGTATTAAATGGTTTAGCCGACGCTAACATTTGCGTTGGTCGAGCTCACATCATGTGGTATCGGTTGCACTCACACTAATAATAATAATAAAATGTCTTCTTTTAGCGTCGTCGAATGACCCATGCTAAATACACAATTGTATCATAATACAACTAAGAGTTAAGATCCATTTTGCTCTTTTTCAATTTTTTGACGGTCCAATTCAGTCTATAACAAAAAAACAACTCAAATTAATTACTGATATTTTTAATACTAAGGACAAGTTAATTCCTCTATTGTAATGAATCAAGACTAATTTGTCACGGTATTAACATTTATCTTTTTTTTTGAACAAACAAAAATGATATATATTAACAACGGTGATTTACCCTGCACAAGGCGTGCAAAAGGGAAACCACGCAAGAGCATTTACAAAAAACTAAGTGCAAACCAAAGCAAAACACAACCAAAGTATTAACATTTATCTTAAAAGCTATTCATAAATCTAAATTTATCTTCATCATCAAATCATCTAAATTTAAGGACGTACCTGAGAAATATCGGGTTCGATTCTTAGGGGGAGCAACGCTTGGCCAGTGTGCATGTCTCTAAGCACGAACCAGATTAGTCGTCCACCACTGATGGGTCATAAACCGGTGCGAAAGCCAAAAAAATCATTAAAATTTAAATAATGTCGACAATATTTCTATGACAACTACTTTTCCAACAGTTAGATATAAAGATTATACTCATAAACTTGTATTGATGCAAAATAATGTCAGCTCACAATAAAAACCGTTGATCAATTTAATAGACCATAGGCACAACCAATTGTTTTCTATACACGAAACTATCATTGATCACATAGCTCTCATACCAAACATAGATGCTGAGAATAATGGATTTCCTCTGCAATAGAAGTTCCTTGTGTGCTTAACATTCCTTTACAATAAATGCTCTCTATGAGCTTAAATATTCTTCGACAATAAACTCTCCAACGAGTTCAAATTTCCCCCTAAGGAAATTATCCTACAACCGTGAAGCTTTCATCCTTCACAAACACAAAGCTTCTAAAAGTCATCACCCTTCACTCCTAGAAGATAAAAATGACAACGATAAAGCATATGTAAGAAGACAACGAAGGGTGGGTAACGACAATCGAAGGGTATGTAACTCCTAGATGCAAATGACAATGAAGCTTTATATGATGAAAATCCAATAACTTGTAAACTTTGTATTTTCGCAAGCGTACACACAACAAACATAAAACGGTGAGTAGTCAAAAATCATGAAAGACAAAGCATAGGTAAGAAGACCATTGCAACTATTTAGAGACATATCAACACAATATGACATATCAACAATTACTCATATGATTAACATTTTGAATTTTTTTGACATTTATTGGCATGTTAATCGTTAATGCATATAAACACTTTCATACATATTCACATTTATCACCAGTCACATAAGTCAATTCATAGAAACAACTTCACAAATATACATGTATTATTGCACATTTGATGAGGAAAATTGTACTATACTCGAATAGAGACAAAAACATTCAAGTCCTCATAGACTTACAAAAACATTCATAAGTCCTAACGTTGTCTTTCTCCCCTTATTTGACTCGAGTCACTCCTTAGTCAAAGGACTCTCACCAACAACGAAGAAAAATATATCACTGTTTGTCATAAATCACATTCAACATGTCACAAAGTCCACATGTAAGATTTCACATACATAGATCACTTATCACAATTCAGTTTATCATAATTTTGGTCTGAATAATACTAGCAATGATGATTCATATGTCATGGAGAGTTAAGAACTACCATTTCAAATGGGAAAAATATCAAATTCCAAAACCTCTACAATCATAAAATATTTTTAAATCAACATAAGATCAACTCAACTCCTATTGTACTTTACATTTTCAATGATAATGCAACCCATGAAGTTGAAACATACAATGTTTGTTAATGATTTTTATGAAGCACCATAAGCCATTCAAATTCGACAAAATAACAATTACGTTGTAAATAATTTATTTCATCAAAACAATAAATGCGTACTTCATGAAGAATTTTCCGAGTTTATTCTCAAAAATAAAATAACATTTGGAATATATTAAAAATAAGGTCTTATCATCAATTGGTTCCGAGATCTCCTTTATTTTATCATTATTACCATCTAAAGCAACAATACCACTATCAACAACATAAATAACATCCAAATTTAATTTGACCGCAATTTCATTTATATCGTGATTAATTTGACATGGAACATCCTAAGTTTCAATAGCATTATTAGTAGAAGTACATTCCAATTCATTAACTTGTGGCACAATAACTTGTCGTGGGACCATTGTGACAAAATGATGAGTGAACTACATTGATTGGGGTTGTATGTGAGTAGGAGTATTAGTAGATCCACAAATATTTGCAAGATATGACTTTTGCTCATTCACAACCCTAATATAATATACTTGTCCAATAATATCCATAAAAGCTCTAACACACACACATTATTGATGATTTTGGTGACATTTGATATCACTTTGGGGTGTTTTCCATGAAAAAACTCGAGCATCAAATTAAATTCTTTTCTGTTGCAGAAGCGTTAGGGTATCAAGAACTCTTGATGAAATTAAGTACGACAACAACTTCATCAACAAGGCTTTATAGTCCAATGTCAAACTAGTGTTGAATTATCTTTGATACTAAATTTAATTCTTTCATTTTCCTCTCGATCCACATGAAGAAGACAATTACATATATCGCACTAGAAAACATAAATTGCAGAATGAACTAGTCTCACATACTTTTATAATACTACAGCAACAACAAAACAAAAAAAACATGTTGTGTTGTGTCTTCTAGTATTATAAACATGTCATAGTTATCTCATAAAGATAATATAATACAAATAATTCTGGTTAGTTCATGTTCTCAATCTATATTTTTATAGCAATAAATGTAATGACCTTCTTCATGTCAATTGAGAGGAAAAGCAAAGAGTTTAATTTAGTATCAACAATTCTTCAATGTTAGATAGACATTATGGTCAGCAACCTTGCTATCGAGAGTTCTCACTACCCTAACACTTATGTAAGGCAAAAGAATATACCTTTGATTTAACATGTATCGCATTGCAATGTGTTGCTCGAGTTTTTTAAATGAAAACACATCAAAGTGATATCAGATGTCACCATATTCATCAACAATGAGAATGTTAAGGTTTTTAGATATTATTGAACAAGTGCATTGTGATAGGGATGTGAAGGAGCAAGAGTTATATCTTACAAATATTATGGGCTGCTAATATTCCTAGTCACATGAAACCATAACCAATAAATTTTACTCGTAAAGTTGTACCAACGGTGCCACAAAAAAGTGTTGTGCCACAAGTTAATGAATTAAAAAGTACTAATAATAATGCTCTTGAAACCTATGATGTTCCATATCTGATTAAACCAGATATAGCTGAAATTTTGGTTAACTGAAATTTGGATGATATTTATGTTGCAACATATGTATGACTTGTGGTGCTTTAGAAAAAACATTACAAGTTTCATGGTAGAATAATAGACATGACTCATGTTTCTTTCAATTACAACTCCATGAGTTGCATTATCACTGAAATTGTAAACTACAATAGGAGTTAAGTTGACCTCACATTGATTTAAAAATATTTTATGATTGCGCTAGTTTTGGAATTGTAGTGTTTCACCCTCCAAGCCGATTGAATAATCATTGCTAGCATTATTGGGGCCGAAATTAGTAAATGCATCTTCTCTATCCATCTTCTTGTTTCTGCATCATATGTCATAGTTGCATGCATGTTAGTATCTAATTAATTGTTGCAATAGACAATAAATAATACATAGGCAAAGAAAGTATAATCCACTACAATGATCATAAAATCCCTAGATCTACATGTAATATACAATTAAACAAATTTTGATTAAATATATCCAACGATTATGCGGTCATTACACAAATAATGGATCGTCTACAATATCTACATGGTGCAACTAGCCTGCTATAAATTCATTTTTCGTAATGGAGAAATAATTATCTCTTAATCCAACAACTCTACAATGAGCTCCACCATGAAACTTCGATAGAGGGTTATATACAACTCTATTAATGTGTATACATCTATTAATTATTTAGAATTATGTAACGAGTATTCTTCTTGAGTTTTAAAATTATTTATTCTTGTAGTTGATTTAGATTGTAAATTGTCCAAAAGAAATAGTCCAATCCAACCATCGATTAAATAGAGAGAATCGCTAGCTAATGAGATCCATCTAAATGAAGATATGTGCAGAGAGACAAATTCATACTATGGGTAAATTAAGATATGCATATTGGTATATATGATAATAAAAAAATGAATGTAAATCAAGTTGAGGATTTGGTATTGATGGTATACTTGAATTCATATTTCACCGATTTGATTTTTGAAACATATGATTATTTTCGTAAGAGCATCGTCATCATCATCTTGACACTCACCGAATGTTATTAGATCTAGATCGGATTGGTTGGTTAGACCAATTGGATCATACACTGAGAGTATATTCAAGATGTTTAAGTTGATCAAGCTATCAGATTCAAAATTCTACTTAGCATGTGTCGACATCATCAAATCGACAAGTAATCATTGATGAATTCAATGAGATAGTGAGATTTTTTTACAAAAACAATTGGTAAATAGAGATACCAACAAACACTAGAAAGGAAAAAAATATTACGAAAAAACAAAGAAAACATAGAGCACAAGGAGAAACAAAGAAGAGGAAGCGGCGACTAACAAAGAAAACATAGAGCACAGGGAGTAACAAAGAAGAGGCGACTTTTATACATAACAAGTAACAAGAGAGGAGATGTGGATTTAGGTTTAGGACATGAGCTTGGGCTTAGGTAAAATATATGAAATAAGTATATACAAGTGAAAACCAAAAGTTGCCTTCAACTTATATAGGGGTACATATAAGCATAATTACTAAATATTGGGTTAAATATGTTTTTAGTCCCTATAAATATGTCAACTTTTCTTCCTCAAAAAGTTGCTCGTCTTCACTTTTGGTCCTCCTTTAATAAAAATTTATAATATTATAAGAAAATCTCCCAAAAAAAAATAAACTTTTTTAAAAAAACATGAATTAAATATGAATTTTTAAAAATTCATATTTAATTCATGTTTTGTTTAAAAATTCTATATATTTTTAGGAGAGGTTTTTACAATATTCTACACGTTTCTGCACAATTTCAATAAAAAAAAAATACAAAAATTGACTTAAAAGTAAAGACCAAAAGTAGTGATTGAATATTTTATTGGGACTAAAAGTTGAAGAAAAATTTCAAAGGGACTAAAACAAAAAGTTGGTATATTTCTATGAACCAGAAACATATTTAACCCTAAAATATTATTGTAGTTCAACAAGTGATTTATCTTTTTAACAATTTACTTGAGAATTTTTACATACAAAAAATTTACAATTGTAGTAAGACAAAACAAAATGGAGGAACAATGTTAGGCAGAAAAATAACAAAAATAGGAACGTTTTACAAAACAAGGGAAGGAAATCATTAACATTAAAACTAATATCATAGAATTTATACCTTAAAGTGAAAAAATATATTGTATTTTCAAATATATGAATCAAAATTGTTGATTACAATATTAAGATTTTAAAATAAAACTGATACACCTATATATTTAACTAATGATAGTTTAATTAACAAAGGTTTTATCAAATTACACCCGGTAAATCAAAACTTCAATGAAATGATACACTTTTACGTATTCCACAAACTCTATTACATCAACGTCATTCTTATTGATCTTCATCCACGTGTAAAAGTTATTGGTACTTCAAGTTTTTGAAGTGCATGTTACTTAGTTTCATTTCTCTATAAATAATAGTTATCATATAAGAACGAAGGTTTAGATACTTAATTTCATAAGCCTTACCTAACTCAAAACGAACTCAAGCTTTAAGGATGAATTACTTGGAAAATTAAAATTATGTGTCGTCGTGAAGTTATTATGTTGTTGAGGTGGTTGTCTTAGTGATGTAAGCCCACAATCATGCACGTCTAAAGGTTTACAAACTGGTTAATATAGTTTGGTTTTGCATACTTAGATGTACATGACCATGGATTCCCATCACGAACATAACCAACTCAGTCATATAATAACTTCACAACGTTGCATATTTTAATTTCCCAAGTTCATCCCTAAATACTCCATGGACCACACCAAATATTGATTTTCAACAAGAATTGTGGCATTTTCAAGACAAATGATATTGATAGAGAATTTATTTCATACATTTGTTCGGTTGTTTCAAGGAGGTTGTTCGTACACAGAATTTAGATTTAAGAAAGGCTACACAATTTATTCAATAAAATATATAAGTTAGTTCACAAGTTATTTCAGATTTAGCTTTGGACTTTCTTTTATGATTTCTGTCATGTACTAACATGTGAGTAGTGAATTTAACTATACTCTAGTGTGTCATCTTGTCTTTTCTACTCATATGATGCTAAGCTTGGTTAATGAACATTTTATTTCTTCGTATTAATTGATTATGAATAAATTTGATTTTTGCAGGAATTTCATTGCGAGGACATTTAGTTGTGTATAACAATGTGAATAAGAATATTGGTTGGCAGACAACAAAATGTGGCATGCCAAGAAAAAATATTGAAAAAGACTCACAATTTCTGAAGTGATAGTATGTTATGAGTCACGACTACCTATGTCCATCTCTCACGTCACGGTTCTCTGGCTTTGGGCATCAGCATTGCAATCACTAGCAACGACAATGGGGTATTCAAACCTGACTGAATCGGTGACTGTTACTTCCCAACAGAATTATAGGTAAACGAGGAAGCGAGTTCAGTCTCGGCGTGCGAAATAACAGCTAAGATTATATCAAATTAGGGTTTAATAAAATAGTGATGTCATTTGTGGGATTTGCACGAAAGTTTGGTTCGTGCAAATAAGCATTTTCCTATTATATATCATCACATAACCCATATACATATGATATAACCACCACAACTCCAAAAGAACGTCGTAACAATCTCTCCTGAAAACCCTCAAAATTCCTGCAAAGACAAAAAGGAAGTCTTTACAATGTCTAAAAAAATTTCCTCCGAACAACAAAACCAAATTTCAACAACTACTACACCAACAAAACCTTATCCAACATCGAAAATGACATCATCAAAAAAATTTCTTCATAGAACTTACCACAACATCACTCTCGATTCTCTCAAAAATCGCTAAAGAATGTGACGATGAAGCTCTAATTGCAATTGTGATTGAAATATATCCAACAGTTCTGCAACCACTCTTGATTGAAATTTATTTTCTTAAGACATAAATAATTTTCTCTTAATCCAACAGATTGCACCATGCATCCTTGGTAGAGGATCAACTTTAGATTACTCAAATACAACCAAACATATTTATTTAATATGTACATATGTATTACTTACTTAAAATAAGTGTAGCAAGTAAGCTCATCAATTTTTCAAATCACTTATTCTTACAGTTTATTTCAATTGTAAATTGTCTAAAAGAAGTAGTCAAATTCAACTGTTGATATTGTTCAAAACTCTTAAAACAGTTGCTTTATACAAATATTAAATAATTTGTATAAATAAAAGGATTTTTTTAGCAAACCAAGTTAGTACTAATGATAAATATGGATTTAGGTACATATCTGCCATACCCCAATTTTTGACCTACGGTCTTACATTCATACACAGTTTGATCTTGAATAGTCTCTGACTTTTCAGTGAAAAATTCAGCAAAGAGGTATTTTAAAATACCTCATTTTTTGTTCCGATTCGGACCCTCTTCTCTTTTATCTTTATTTTTTTATTTACTTTTATCTATTAAAATTCCATCTTTTATTAATTCTCTTTTATTTTTAATTTTAATTTTAGTTTTAATTTTAATTTTAATTAGTCATTTTTCTTTCTTTTACTTTAATCACTTTTATTTTAGTTCTTACTGATTGTCCAAAATGTCCAAAAAATAATAGTGTCAATGTCTAATAGGTCACAAAAAATATGTCCAAGGTCCAAAAATATATCAAGTCAAGTGTCAACTTTGACATTCCTTTTCCAAAATTCACCATAATTGTCTATCAAAAACCATTAAACCATTTTTCCATTTTCATCAACCTCCTCACCTATAAATAGAGCCCTCATCCCTCACAATTTCACACACCAAAAGTTCTCTTGAGTTGTCAAAGAACTTTTCTCTCTTCTCCCTCATTTAGCTTGTGTTGACGAGCTATTCTTTTCTTCTCCCTCTTTTTCTGTCCCTTCGGAAAAGTCCCTTCGAAATTTTACCCCTTCGGTAATCTTGTCCCTTCGAAATTTTGTCCCTTCGGTAATTTTTTTCTCTTCGGTTGTCCCTTTCTTTTATTTTATTTTATATATTAAAAAAATGCAAAAAATATTAGGTTAGAAAAGGGTTTTCGTGGTGATCCAACGTCACTACGAAAATTCCTCGCGCTTATTTTCTTGTTACGTTAGTTTTATTTTATGTTTTAATTAATATTCAAAAAACAACAAAAACATTCAAATAACAAAAATCACAAAAATATTTTCATAATAAACCTTGATCCAAAATCAAGTGATCGTTCTTTTTATTTCTTTCTTAATCAAATTTCAATCCATTTAATCATACT
>Ga0228710_1012217_pt1 | contig 10728 bp, 7 predicted proteins | sample MedpolnodulmetaG_FD_177995 | JGI IMG/M metagenome (GOLD analysis project Ga0228710, IMG submission 177995) | Root nodule microbial communities from Medicago polymorpha collected in Santa Monica, California, United States - pink nodules | ecosystem: Host-associated > Plants > Roots > Nodule... | reverse complement strand
AGAATCCCTAACTTCTTAGATTCTTCTCATCTTCTCTAATGGTTTCCCATCGCAAACCCCTATTTGGTCATCTCCTCCCAATTGAAACCCTAATCATCTAAACCATTCAATCTTTTTTTTTTTTTTGCAACTCTAATATCATAAACCCTAATCATGTTCTGATATCAACGAAACCGTAATCTCGATGAAGAAGAACAATCGTGGAAAGGCGAACAATCGTGAAAAGGCGAAGATGAAAGAGACATCAACGAACAATGTTTTTGGAAAAGCGAAGAAGACGAGCGAGTCATTTGCGAAGAAGAAGGATGATGGAAACGCGCATCATTCTTTCATGCCAGAGTATGTGTATTTATGGTTTACTGTATTTATTGTAAATTGGTTGAAAAAAAGTTTGGTTTTTTTATTATTTTTTTGTTGGTAAAAAATAACTTTAGTATTTGTTTACTATTTGTGTTGTTTATTGTATTTTTTGTTGTTTTTTACAATACAACTAGGCCACCTGTCCATATGATAAAGATAAGATTCCATCATAAGGGAACTTTCACATCTGACTCGGAACCTGCATATTTAAATGGGGAAATATTTGAACCTGAAGGTACTTGGGATATAGATGAGATTAACACTTTAGATTTGGAGAAATTTGTAACAATGATAGGATATCCTGAAACAACTAAGTTTTGGTATGTAGTCCTAGGAAAAGGCCTAGCTGGTGGGCTTAGAAAGTTAGGTTGTGACAAAGATGTCCATGAGTTTGTAAGACTTCATAAGGGCCTCAATTATGCTGATGTGTATTTGGAAACACTTGATCATAACCAAACCACTCCCACCATTAGAAATGCGACACCTGGCACCCTTATGCTGAGGTGTACTGAGGGTAATGAGGGGAACATTGATATTGAGGGTAATGAGGTGAACAATGAAGTTGAGGGTAATAATGAAAGGGATAAGGATAATGAGGGTGGTGATGAGTTTAGTGAATCTGGTCAGGATGACTATGATTTAGGTGATGAAAATATTGAAAGTGCTGATGAAGAATTTGATGTAGATTTTGATCTTGGATCTGGATCAGAATTTGATGATAGTGATTTTGATGAAAATTGGGCTTGGACTGAAATAATTCCAGAAGAGACAGTGAATCCTGTAAAAGAGGGTAACAATGATGTGGATGGTGGTGGATATGTAGAGGTGGGGGCCACTGTTGCATCAAGAAATCCAAACCCAATTACTATTGAAGACTTTGTTGATGAAGATGGTGACAGTGAAGACTTAGACACACCGGATGAGGAGAGTGAAGATGGTGGTAAGAAGAAATATCCCAAGTTCAAAGTTCCTGATGGTGATGAGCCTGTGAGATTTGAGTTAGTTTAAGGAATTTTATGCTACTTATATTCTTAAATTAGCTCCTGAATTTTGAACTTTGTTCTTTACCACATGATTTATTCATTTATATGCTACTCATTTATTGAAGCACTTGATTGCAAAGATGAACTTATAATTTTGGTAAAGACCAAGGCTCATTACCCTTTGAGTCCTTGTCATTATAGAATGATCCTCACTGTCATTAAAAATACAAGTTACGAGCATAAATGTAATCCATGGTTGTTTTTGGCATATGCTATTTCAGCTGCTGCTGCATTCAGTTTTGGCATATGCTATTTCAACTGCTGCTGCATTCAGTTTTGGCATATGTTATATTTACATGTTAACAAACTAATCAAACATTATTAAAACATAGGCAACAATGTATCCACAATCATTAGAACTTTAACATTACCTTGTTCAAAAAGAACTTCAACATTACATTACAACTTCAACTTTATCACAACTCAAAAAGAACTTCAACATTACATTACATCTTAAACATGGCTTAAACATTACATCAGACCTTCAACATTAAAATCACAACCACCAAGAACATTACAATCAATCCTAAACATACAACTCCTCTAACAAGTTTTCTGTTCATTTTTTCCAGTGAATCATTTTTCCTCAACAGAGCATTTATAAGCTTCTTCTCTCTCTTAGAACAAGCTTCATCGTACCATTTTCTATACTATTTTAAATTCTTTTTAAGTGACGTAAACTTTGTGTGACCTTTTTAAATTTTAAAGTAGTATTAAATGTATTTTTTACTAGACTTAACATTATTTATTTATTGTGGAAAGAGAAATACTTCCTCCCTCAGTTAAAAATGATATTTATACACCTCTCTATTTTCAAACACTCATTCAAGACTTCAATTACTCTTTCTCATTCATATTTATCACACCACTCTCTTTATCTCTTTCTCTCTCAAAACATACACACCTCTATGGATGTCCACCAAACATGATTGATTATTGGTATAAATTGTCATTGTTAATTTGACGAAAGAAAACAAATTAGTTCAGTCCAATCCGCTCTGACCAGAAGAGCCCAACCATATAAATGGGTCAAATCAAAAAATTTATAATTGGGCCATACATTGATGAGATTGGGGCCATATATGAGCATTACTTTTCCCACCCTATAGGATTCTCGCACATCCTGCGTTTTTTTCCAAAAATGCCGTTGAGGTTTCCAGATTTCATAATTCGGAATGGTGTTTTCCTTTGTTATAGGATGAAAAATGGAGTTACAGATTTTTTAGGATTTTGTAATCCAGAAACTTCAAAAATAGGGCGCGTTACATGATGTTTCCGGATTACATAATCCGAAAACCCCCTAAACACCTTTTTTCAAGATAAAACAGTTCAGATTATATAATCTGAACTGTATCAGCACAAATCCTAAATATGTTTGTAACATGTATAGCCATTTTAGGGACAATATTAATCTTCCTAACTCTTATTTTTTTTGTTTTAGGTTATTGTTACCTGATCTTAGTCAAAAATCAGGTTTTCGGGCTACTTGATCGGATTGCTCTGAAACTTCCTCAATTTTCATTTTAGACCCATTTTTCATTTTTTTTAATTATTCATATTCTCAGAAAAATATGAAAAAATTTGCACTAGTTTTATTTGATTTTTAGAATTTTTTGGTGGTATTTTTATGATTTTATTTAACAGGTTTTTAGCATTTTTTACTTAGTTTTTTTTTGTTATTTTTAAAAGCAAAACTCAAAACTGCTGAAATGTGAGAGAGTCCGATGGTTCATTATACATAAGAATTGTCCGGATTATAAAATTCGAAATAGTAAACATGAATCCGGATTTTAAAATCCGGACTGCACAAGGACATTTTTGGAAAAAACGCAGGGCGCGTGAGAATCCTATAGGGTGGGAAAAGTAATACTCGCGATACATTGATGAGATTGGCCAAGCCCATGTGGGATAATGGGTCAGCCCAACAAATTTCGCTTTTATTTTTGATTTCTGCTCTTCCCTAGCACAAAACACTCACGCCCTGCAACCATGCCGAAAATGCCCATGCGCCAGTTAACTAGCGCAAGTGTAAATTAATGCGCAAGTTAAGTTGAGTGGCGTTAATTAAGTGGCGCATAATGACTTTTTTTTAATTTATTTACTATTTTCAAATTATTTTATTTACTTTATTCTAAAATATTTTATTTACTTTATTCTAAATTATTTGTTCACTTTATTCTAAATTATTTGTTCACTTTATTCTAAATTATTTATTTGCTATATTCTAATTTATTTATGCATTTAAAATAAATTCAAAATTAAAAAATAAATTCTTATTTATTTACGCACTTAAAATAAATTCAATTTTATTCTAATTAAATATTTATTCTGATAGTTGCATCTTGGTACCATACTCTGCCTGCTTCCTTGGCAGTAGATTTTGCTAGAGACAGACATGAGCTGCCAAATTTTAGATTCCCATAGATAGTTTCTGCATTTTCTTTTAACTCTTGTCTTTTGAGAGGGTCTTGGCCTAGTCCCCCGCTCTTTTGTACATAATTTTCCCTTCATTTTTAATAATATGTATTGGAAGACGGTAAAGGATTGGGGCTTCTGTTGGGTGCCAACCTAGTTGGGATGTTTCAGATTTACCTTGATGCCTAACCTTCCTCTTGGTCTTTATCCAAAAAAAGAAAATGAATTCAATTTTATTTATTCAATACATAATCATAAACATAAAATAAATGCAAATATAATTACAAATAAAAAACAAAATTAATAAATATAACTCTCGTTTTATTAATATCATTCAAACATTACAATAATTTATTTAAATTTACTAATCTACTTATTATCTTTTTACCCTCTTGGAGTAAAAAGTTATTTTTACCCTCTTCGGTATATAGCAATAGCTCTTGGGGAAAATAGTGATTATTCATGTTGGGGAAAAAGACATCAAGATCCCTTGAGGTAAATTTAAATTTGGTTCCTTTTATACCCCTATGATGATTCTTTTTACCCACGGTAAAAAGATTTTGGGAGTAAAAGGAAGCAAAACTAATTTTACCTCAAGGGATGATGTCTTTTTCCCCAACTCGACCGACCATTACTTCCCCCACTACTATATACCCAAAGGGTGAGGAAGTTTGTGAGGGTATTTATAGGTAGGAATGATAACCTAGTTTGTATCTACCATAAATGTGGTAAAAAAAACGTGTAAAAGTAGTTAAAAACGTGTTAATTGAATGTTGAAAATCTGACCAAAGACCAAAAACGTTTGTTCTTCAGCTCTGACCACCAGCCAACGTGCGTGAGTTAACTCGCGCACAGGCGAGTGGTGCGTGACTTAAGTCACACAGAGCTTATAAGGTGCGTGAGTTAAGTCACGCAGCGTGATTTAACTCACGCAGGGGTATATTTGGAAATCATGTTGGGCGCGAGCAAAATCTGCTGGGGAAGAGCAGAAATCTTTATTTTTTGGCTCTTTCACTCATTTTATTTTCTCTCCCATTTTGCTGTATTAGCTCCTCACAATTATATTTTTTTATGACAAATATTAGTAGTTAGTTGTTAGATTAATTTTTCATTTTTGTCTGATTTGAACCAAGAACCTCTAACTCTTTATCTCTCTCCTGAGATATGGTTGAATGCAAATGTAAATATCTTTTACATTAATATTTAATGTTGATTTACTCAAGTTTTAAATTTTAAATTTATAAGTTGTAAACTTTATTTCTGTCAAAAAAAAAGTTGTAAACTTTATTGCTAAAAAAAGTTGTAAAATTTAAATTTTTTAAAGTATTATTTAAATGCATGACTTTTTATTAAGTTTACATATTTAAAATTACCGACATTTTTTTTTTTGTAATAAATTTCCAAACCAATCATAGTTGACCACCATGATGGAAAAAGAAACATAGTGACATACAACAACTTTGTTCCATTTTCCTTTTTTGAGCATCCATTCTTCGTTTTGAAAGACAATCATAGTTGACCAGCATGGAAGGTAAAGACATATTGACATATTGAGTGACGATCAATATATCCCAAATTGAAGCAGCCACCATAGCCCATAAGCCTTGCCAACGAATAGTCATTGATGTCTTGTTTGTGAACGAATGAATGCACGAATCATATCATATTCGTATATATATTAAGGCTTCAAATGGATACCAAGACATGCAATTCTGAAATTCTAATCATTCATCATCAACTTGGTCAAAAAACTAATATAACCACTCATCATCAATTCGTTAAAAAAAGAAAAACAAACAAACAAACGTTCAGCATTAACCAAAATGGCAACATCACTTGGAACCCAAGTCTTTCAGGTATTTGCAACTAGTATTTTTTAATTCCTCTTTATAGTATACTAATTACTAATTTAATCCTTATTATTGTTTTTAATTATTATAATATAATATAGGTTTCAAAAATGGGATTTGGGTGTATGGGACTCAGTGGAGCCTACAGTGATCTTCTTCCTGAACAAGATGGTATTTCCATAATTAAGTATGCATTTAGTAAAGGCATCACTTTATTTGATACTGCTGATGTTCATGCTGCGAAGCTAGCTTGAAACGTCTTGATGTCGAATACATTGATCCGTATTATCAGCACAGAGTGGATACATCTGTGCCTATAGAGGATACAATAAGGTTTTCTATTTTTCTTTCTCAGTTAGAGATGTTAGTCAGTAGTTAGTTAATAGTTGGTTATTAGTTACTTGTAATTCTAATAATATGAGAAACTTGTTTTTATTTTGAGCATAGTGCATTACATGTTAATTCTTACTGATATGTTGACATTATCTGACTTATTACACTAGATGCATTGTTAACAAGTTTCTTCTATTACAGGTAGGTGAACTCAAGAAATTGGTGGAAGAAGGAAAAGTGAAGTATATAGGACTATCTGAAGCTAGCCCAGATACAATAAGGAGAGCGCACACCGTTCATCCCATCACAGCTGTACAAATGGAATGGTCTCTCTGGACTCGTGACATCGAGGATGAGATAGTTCCACTAAGCAGGTTAGTTTGAGTTCCTGTCCAAGATTGATTAAGTTACTTGAAAAGAGGGTTAAAGAAATAGAACCATTTGCTCTTTTGGATGTTTGTGTTAAATGTTACTTCACTTATTTAAAGCTTTTGTTGTTACAGAGAGCTCGGTATTGGAATTGTAACATATAGTCCTCTTGGTCGTGGTTTCTTTGGTGGCAAAGGAGTTACAGAAAATGTTTCAGCAGTTAGCTCCCTGGTAAAGCATTTTAGCACTTAAATTATATGTGTAGGATATGCCTAGTTATGTAATCGCATGGATCAAATCTTAATCAATAATGCTAAATATCGCGAGAGATGTTTCACGAATGTGTCGCGAATTGAACACAGCTACTTACCTTTTATCCCACCAAATCCGAAACTAATTTGGATAATGTGGTTGTGTTTCTCTTTTAACATAATAACACCCTCGTGAAATTTTCGGGAAAACAGAATTCGCCGCTGCAAATAGCAGCGCTCAATCTTAATCATGAATTAAATATTGGTTGCTCTGTTGGCTTAATTTGTAAAATATGTATATGTCTATTCCATTGCAAACATATACTAGTTTTGTTAAACAAGAGAAACGATGCGAAGGATATCATCCTTATCTGTTTTTCTCACATGAATGATGTTTAAATTCTTGTATAAAATTAAGACTCTTAATGTTGTTAAAAGTGTATGTTGTTTTCTGATATGATTATTTCACTATTCAGGCTACTCATCCTCGCTTCCAAGCTGAGAACTTGGACAAGAACAAAAATTTATATGATCGAATTGAAAGTCTTGCCAAGAAACATGAGTTCACTTCTGCTCAGTTAGCATTAGCATGGATACTCCAACAAGGCCATGATATTGTGCTTATTCCTGGTGAGTATATCACAAGAATCTTAATACTAGCTAGTATCCTATCAGAGTATCAGTATCAGAAATATGATTTTTTCCTCCTTATTTGCCAATCTGCATAATATATTTATATCTTTGTGCATGTGCATTGTTCAAATAAGTGAAAAACTATATACACTTTTGTTAGAACAACAAACCTGACTCTAGAGAAAACGGTTACATAAGCGCATTGTGGTGGCTGCTGTAGTTTTTTCAATTATGCAATACTTAGATTATAGAGTACATTGGTGTTTATATTTATCTATTTACCTATGTTTCGTTTTGGAAATGCATATCTATTTATTATTCATTATTTCCCACATTTTCTTTGGATGCCAGGAACAACTAAGATTACGAATCTTGTTCAAAACACTGGTGCCTTAGCGGTGAAACTATCAGAAGAGGACACGGGAGAAATTTCTGCAGTGTTTTCCATTGATGATATAGCTGGTGGTAGACACTACGATGGATTGGATCAATCATCCTGGACCTGGCAGTCTGCTAACACACCTCCAAAAGTTTAAGGGTCAAGACTAGGTGTTTGCATTTGTTCTGCTGTTTTAATACAATAAATAACAAGGGCAATCAAATTCTTTAGGATTCCGTGTTGTATGAATGTGAACAAAATGTCAAAATGAACATACTAAATGCAGAAAAGGAAGAAATGAAAACAAGCAATTATAAAGCAAATGACTAAAATTACTACATGTACTTGATTTCAAAGTTTACAATTGATTACACTGATAATAGTTTAAGATTCAGCCATAGATCGATAGATTCAAATTATAGCATATCATTTAGTAACAAAGAAGAAATAAGAAATTGTGTACCTTTGAATTAGGTTTGATCAAGGATAATGAAGGATGAGAGGGATGACTACCCTCGTTCCGTTTAGTACCGGAATTGTTCAGAATGATTAACCTCTGATGGGATGACGTTTAAATAGCTAAACGGCTGAGGGCAGGGACCTCTGCTTAGCTAAATGGTTCAACCCATCACGATCCATTTAGAAAGAATAACACAATCACACATATTCATCAATTAATTAGTGCTTAACACAATAGACCATGATTTATAATATAATATAAAATTATAATAATTGATTATTATCAATCCATAATTGATTAATTAAATAATTAATCCAACATACACTCCTCATTTAACTACCAAAATTCTTTTGTTGCTATAACACTCCGGTGCTCAAGGAAGAATCATGATAATCTAGAGTTTTGTTGAGATGTAAATGAAGTTGATAAAAAATTGTTGTGATTTAAATTTGGATTCTTCTAAACCGTTTATCCTTAATCGAAATTTGATTTTCTATTAGAGAAATTTGGATTATACTTTTCTTTATTTTTTAAGTTAAAATTTACAAGTAAGCTTATGTCATACTAAATCGCAACAATTTTGACTATGATATGCAACAATTTTGACTTGTTGACATTCAAAATTTCTCTTTTTAACACTTTGTTTGGCAAGGTCAAGAAGCTAACTTATAGCTTATAAGTTCGTTGACGAAAAAAAAAAACTCGTTTAATAACGTTCTTTTCACCACGAACGTATAGCTTATAGCATATTTTTCAGACGCTATTTCAATTAGCGTTTGAGCTTATAACATATCATTTTTTCTTCCAATTTTACTTTTATCATTTAATTAAAATCCATGTTTACCCTTTATTATAAATTAAAATCAAGTTGTTATATTTTCTATGTTTCTCGTGATCAATCCTCCCGCGTACAGATGACGACCTTTTCAGTTTCAAGTACTTATGTGTAAGTCGCATACAATTTTCTTTTTGTTCCATATATACGACCTTTTTTTTTTTTACTTGTAGCATTTTTTATATTAAATTAAAATTTTATACTTTAATTTTTTTTAAAAGAAAGTTTATGCTTTAAATTTTTGTAAAGTATAAAAACTGAGTACATGTAGTAATTTTAATAATTTACTTTTCTTAACTCACTCGGGTTGGCCTAGTGGTGTTGGCTTGGGACCTTGGACTTTGCTCCTGGAGTTCAATTATCTCTAATGTCAATTTAAGTGAGTTGGTTTAAGTTTAACTCATTCAAAAAAATAATTTGTTTTTCTTAAGTTTACCAAGAGAAGAAAGTTTATGCTTCTTTTTACACAAGAAAGTATATGTATAAAAACCCATATACCCCACGCAAAACACATTCTTAAAAAGCATTAAGATATTTAGATTTGCTTTTTTCTTGTAATTTTAATAATTTGCTTTTCTTAAATTTACTACATATAATTTTCTTTTCTTAAATTACTACATTTGCTTTTCTTGTGTAAAAAAAAGAGATTTTTAATAACAAAAGTTTACGGTTGTGTACACTCCTCTTCTATAAAAGATTTTTGTTGTTATTGTTGCTGCTGTAAATCAAGTTATTAAGGGAATGATCGTGATAATCTAGATTTATGTTCAGATATAAATAAAATTGACAAAAAATTTAAGACAAAAAAAAATGACAAAAAATTGTTCTAATCATGATCTAAATTTGAATTCTTTCAAACCAAATTATTCTTAATCTAAATTTATCAACACTTCAAATTAATCACTTGATTTTCATTAGAGAAATTTGGGTCACACTTAATTTTTTTAAGTTAAATTTACATTTTCTTTCTTTAGGAAGTTAGTATATGTCACACTAAATCACGCTGCGATCTATACAATAAAAAAAACATATGTAACGGTTACTATATGTTAAATAATATTAGCATTTAAAAAATGTAACTAAAATAGAATAAAGTTTTAACAAATTTATTTGAATAAAGTGAAATCAAGTCTTTTTCTTAACATTTTAAGTCATTAGGTTCAAGTGGTTAACTTTGTTAAGGAAAAAACTTGAGTGATTTTCTTAAAAAAAGAAAAAAAGACTTGTGTGATTAATGAGTTTATGAGGTCAACAACTATGTAGTGGATAAATAGATGTTTAAAAATCTGCCTTAATTATCTCTCTCTTTGTACATACATATGAAAATAGGATAGAATAAACTACGAGAGCCTACGTCAAGCAAGGTCAGATCAAATCAAACCAAACTTTTTTTAATTTAAAAATGACATGTGTTTTTTAGAAGCATGTTTAACTAGAAAAAAATCGGACCATAAACCATAGAAAAACTTTTAGGCTCTTTTACTTAAATAAATATGAATAATATTTGTTACTATTATTATCATTACTATATTATTAAATTTTAGACTTTAGATTAAATTATAATTTTTTTACTTTTACAATAATTTAAACTTATTGGTGTACATTAATTTTTCACATATTTAAATGTATTATTATAAACTATAATTGAAATATGATATCTTATATAGTAAAATAAAATTGTCAAAATATAATGTTGAATATTCAAATGAAGTTTAATCTCATTAGTCTATTAGAGCATCCACAATGGTAGTAAACTATTAAGGACTCCTTAAATGAACATCACATGTACACATAATATAT
>Ga0228710_1012214_pt1 | contig 10730 bp, 7 predicted proteins | sample MedpolnodulmetaG_FD_177995 | JGI IMG/M metagenome (GOLD analysis project Ga0228710, IMG submission 177995) | Root nodule microbial communities from Medicago polymorpha collected in Santa Monica, California, United States - pink nodules | ecosystem: Host-associated > Plants > Roots > Nodule... | reverse complement strand
ATTAAAAAAAACCCAAGAAAAAAAAAAAAAAGGAAATGGATAAAATCAAGACCATTTGAAGGTATTTCATAGGAAAGCATGGAAGGGAAGTGGTGGGGGGATGGATTACTATAAGTCTTTCTTGTTTGGTTCATTATTTTGGAAGCAAAACCGGAGTAGGGGAATCCAGAGCAATATCCTCCAAGCACAAATTTTGCCCCCCTACAAAAATTGGGGTGATTTGGCGCAAGAGTTGCTATAAAATTCAAATTGACTAAAATATATTCTAACATTGTCTCGGATCATTATTAAAAAGCCAAAGGTGTAAAAAGTAATGTGTGCTCTCCATTAAAATCTATCAAACACCAATGCTATAAATCAAACAAAATATCTCATGCAATCCCTCCCCTACCATCCCCTGGTTTGAACTAAACTACACACTTGAACAAGAAACAGTTTTCATTGATGTTGCATCTGCAATCTCCATCAGTCTGCAAGCATTATTTGCTCAAAACCAAAGGATAAAGAGCAAGATCTCATCCACTGATAAACAACAAAACAAGGTATCTATATGTTATAGCCGGTATAAAAAGGAGAAAGGGCACACCTGCAGAGACAGTTGAGGTGATGAATTGGGCTCCCACTAATCTTCTGCACCAAACCAACCAACAATTATGGAGTTAATTTTCAATTACACAACCAACATAAATGTATCGAAGATGTACAAGAACAAGTATCCACCAGTGTCTTGAAACGACATGTAGATACAACTCTAAATTACATTGAAAAATGATAAGTCAAGTACATGATAATATATTAGAAGAGAGCAGGAATAATGTCAAATTATATCAACATTAAATCCAAGCAATGCAGATAAAATGCATAAAAGTTAAAACAAACAAAGCATAAATACAGATAAAATGCATAAATCCAGCTTCCATATTTGACTTACAACATATGAATAAGATAACACAAGAAATATAAATAAAACTACACAAGTACATTCAGCCACATGTTTAACCTATGTTGTCAATAGTGGGCTAGTGGCACATTGTAGCCGATAGTACTGGGGAGGGGCGGAGCAATGGCTAGCCACCCCCACATGTAGCAATGCAAAGCAGAATGAAGTTAGACCCATGTTTGCAACTGAGATTTGCTTTGCGTTTTACAGTGGTGACACAACAACAGGACCGTTATTGTGCTAGGGGGGTTTGAAAACCCTAAAAACTGAGTCATTGCAGTGGTATTTTAAGGATTTGGCTCAAAAAGAGAATCCCAGTATAACTCTCTTCTCTTCACAGTGACCAGAAACACACACTCCTTTCCTCTTCATTTTCCCATCTACTGTGAACCATTCGCGGACGTCCAAGCCTCTTTATTCACATTCCAAGAGCCATGACAACTCTTACTCATTCTTAACCATCAATATCATTAACAAGTGGCTCTGCGGATTCTTGTGCCCATATGTTTAGACCAAGTGGGATAACATTGACATATCATGACAGTGAAATAGTTTAAAGAAAAAGAAGGATGGGATGGTTACATGATATTTCTGTGGTAAGACAACTACTTTAGGAGGAATTACCAGTGCAAAAAATATCAGCTGGGAATAAAAAGAGCTGTAGGTCGCCAGACCAAAATACCCGATGATACATAATTGATTTTGAAGGTAGCCTGATGTTGCACCAAAATACACCTCAAAATACGTCAGTATTTACATGTATCTTTTGCTTATGACTTTTGTTTCTAATTATGAATTATAAGTATTTCATGAATTGAGTAATTTGATTCAATTAGTAGCAATTATGTGTTTAAATGTATTAACTATGTAGTAATACAAAATATATCAGAGCAGCCATCAAGCACCACAATCCCAGATATTTTTAAGAATCTTAATTTTAAAATCCAATCCAATTCGCATTTACTCCAAATCAGAGAAGCACAATATTGAAACAAGTCAACTACAAGCTGATGGAATACCCTAGACCAGCTAAATCATAAATGAGTTATTTGGATGGATTTGCTAGGTCATGCAAATCAAATGAGAATCCATATCATAAGCTTTGTAATTAAAACCAAATATGTTATCACATGATTCATAAATGATACGAAGAAATCCAACTTCGACAGTCCACGGGCTATCAAAGATGGCTCATGAATCACAGTGCACATTGATTTGTCACTAGTCACTACTAAGAGCGAATTCTTAAAATATAAGGACCTAATTGATAGTAAGTGGTTAAATATAGGGACCAACTTGACAGTTTAATATTGTCGGGGACCATTTTGAATCATCCATAACATCATTGTCATGACCTATTTGAAACACCCCTACAAAATCAAGGACTAACTTGGTGGTTTACTCGTATAAAATCCATATCACATAAACTAACATACCAAATGACAAAAAAATACACACTAAATCAACAATCAAACTCTGCACTACCACCACAAACATCATCAAATTCAATTCAATTGTTCAATCAACAAAAACAATCTTCAAAATCATCACAACCAAAAACAAATTTGTCAAAAACTCTAACCTTTCTTATGTTCATGCGCAACAGCACCAACAGGCTTAATAACAGCTTCACCCTCATCACCTTCCTTGACAGCAACAACAGCCTCAACAGCATCTTTATCATCAGGATAACGAACAACAACAACAGGACAAACACAATGATGCACACAGTAATCACTAACACTCCCAAGCTTCCCATCACTCCCTCGACGCACCGCGCCGAATCCACGGCTTCCCATAATCACAGCACTAAGACCAAGACGCTCAACTTCAAGACATAACCGTTCCTTCATATCATGATCCTTCACAATATGGATCTTATACGGAATCTGAGCTTCTTTGAGCGGTTTTGCAAGATCAGCAGACTTCGTCGCAGTGAAAGCGTCGTAGTCTTCTTCTAGCTTCCGTTTCGGCGTGGAAGAGATCTCGGTGTTATTGGTGGCGATGTTTATGGCTTCTTCTTCTGAGTTTGGATCGGTGTTGATGGAGAGATCGATGGAACCCCAATCAGCGCCGAAGAGGACGTTGGTAGGGCTGACGTGGAGGAGGATGACAGCATCACCGGGTCGGATGTAGTGTTGTACGGCCCAGCGTACAGCGTACGCGCTCTCGTCGGAGAGGTCAACGGCGACGCCGATTTTACGACGGGCGCCGGCGGTGGGAGTTGGTGTTGCGGCGGACTGGTGGCGAGGAGAGGAGGGGTGGTGGATTCTGATTTGGGGGAGTTGTGGGTCGGATTCGTATGCGGGGTTATTGGGGTTCTGCATTTTTTTTGTTTTTTGGACAAGAAGAAGAGAGAAAAAAGAGGGGTTTTCTAGAGAGAGATTTGTTTCTTACTTGCTAAGAAGTAGGGAAGTGTGTTAATCAAGGGATTGGGATTTTATTATTATGGAAGGTTGGTGATTGGATAGGGTATAAATAGTGAGAGAGACTGTGTGGGAGGACAGGTGCCCTACAAGTTGGGCTCTTGTGTTTAGTTGAACCTATAAGATGGGGAATTATGCTCTTTACTCAATAGCTTTTGTTCATTCTCAACTGAAAAGACGAAATTATCCATACGCATGTTAACTCACGTTAGTGTAAATGTCAACCTGAGTTAACACATGTTGCGTGAGTTAACTCACGTTGTCATTTATATTAGCGTGAGTTAACTCGCGTTCATAATAGACAACGGTTGTTGCATTTAATGTAATGCAGTAACTGAACACAATTTTGAAAAGTCATAAATGACATGTAATCACGACACATTCATAACTTAACTGAATTACGGCAGTTTAACAACATTATCAGATAATACGACATAATCGATCCAAATTACACAAATTCATCGTTTATCACACAATCACATAATAACGCATAAACGATCCAAATTACACAAATTCGTCGTTAACGACCCGTAATCACTTAATCACACTTAATGACACGTAAACGATCCAAATTACACCAATTTATCCATAAATTTCGAAAATTAGATAAGCTCACATAATCTCACAAAAAGGGTCAAAATTACACAAATTCATCGTTAAATTACATAAACACACGTAAACGATCCAAATTACACCAATTTGTCTATAAATTTCGAAAATTACATAATCTCACATGATCTCACATAAACAGTCAAAATTGCACAAATTCATCGTTAAATTACATAAACACATGTAAACTATCCAAATTACACCAATTTGTCCATAAATTTTGAAAATTACATAATCTCACATAAAAGGTCAAAATTACACAAATTCATTGTTAAATTACAAAAACACAAATTCATTAAAATTCAACATTACGGACACAAATTCGAACAAATTACGATATTACACGTTAATAAATATTACACTTCAATGGATCAGACGTAAAGATGTAAAGTGTTATTTTCAACCATCGCGCGAAACATGTATTCAACGTCACTATCATCTTCGACAAGTTGTGGAAAATACACGGTCTTCCAAAAGTCCTCTTCCTTATCCTCCCCCAAGTCCACGCACTAACACATTTACTATTATATCACATGTTCTTTGATTTGAACCAATATGGATTAAAAAGTCGTCAAGTTTTGCCTTCAACTCGTCCAACTTGTCGGTGGGGTTTACAAAGAACCTAGCCCTCTTTTTCACGGCTACATAACGAACATGAAGTTCAACTGGATCTTGTGCATCTTCAAACATGTTTCACTTCACAAAATATAATGAAAAACAAATATGAGAGAAAAAAATAAAATAAATAGTTCAATAATTAGAAACAAAAAAATACGAGCAATAATTGGCGTGACATAACCGGCCACAAAAAAAAAAATCACTTCATATATTTATATAATATATAATATTAGTTACATATTGGCCATAAATATTCAAATTACATAACCGGCCACCAAAAAATACGTCGGGGTGTAATACCACCAAAAAATAGGATGAACACCGACCAACCAAAAAGTGTCATAACCTATCTAACTAGGCTAGTGATAGTGCATAATCAACATCTTCATCCATGACTTCGAAATCTTCCTTTGGCTTTTCCGAAGTCGGAGTGTCACAGGTAATATGATTGTGCTCATTTGTTGGTTTCTTTGGCGGCTCCGGCTCCTTAAACATGAGCTCATTGAAGGCAGCTTGTATATCCATTAATTCAAAATGTCATTTCTCCGCCTCACCAATCTTGTGATTAATCTACTCCTTACAAGGAGGTGGTAACGAACAATCTTCTTTCAATAAAACATGAATAAAGTGGCCGGGAATTAAGCAAATACACATTATGTTGGTATGTGGCTTAAATGGTGGAGCACTTCAGATTGGCAAATATGTCTCACATATACCTATTTCGGGTAAAGCCAATAGAACAACGACTCTATTGTAGCAAGTAGCAATAATGTGACCCATATCCAGAGTGATCAACCACTTATCTACCGGCGCAATACTACTTCTACTTGTTGGAGGGTGTAAACCATCCAAGATAAGTTTAAAACGCCTCTCGGTACCATATATCGGCAAATAGTCACTCTTATGATTTTTCAACTCATTAATAAGTGAATGACGAACCAAAACATGACTATCCTCATCCATTCCCAAGTTCCTAGCTATGACCTGGAAACCACAATTATCATCCCCTCTAACATTCACATTCTCTTCAATGTAAGGTCTCATGATCATTGGAATTTGTGAAATGTATGGTATTTTTAAATAAGGTTTTGGTTTTGAAGTAGGAGTCGAACCTTGTGAGCGGGTGCAAGTGCCAAGACGTGCACCTTTACTCTTTGGAACATTACTCTTGGCTTGTGAGCATTGACTATCGGGATTTTGAGAATCAATAGTCTCCCACCTAAAGGGGATTCGACCCGTAAACCTCATTTTTGGTGTAGACTTCATCCTTTTAGGTGCTCCCTTGGTTACCACTTTTCTCGGAGGTGGCTTCAACATTGTGTCCTTCGGAAATCCTAGTTCATGCAACTTTTCTTTGATGTGGAGTTTCATCTTTTAAGGGGCCCTCTTGAGACGTTCTTGAATGGCGATCCATTCCTCCGTAACGGAAAAATGTGCATCAACCTCTTCTCCAATTACACTATAATTTGCCAATGAGGGTGTATTTCATCCAAAAGAATAGACAATTTTTTATTTCTCTTCTCGACAATAATATAAGCACAAGGCAACCCGTACGTTGTCATTTGCACACAACCACAATCTTCTTTAGCAAAGCTGAATTACCTAGAGCGTTGTAATTCTTCATCGATAAAACTCAAAGCAGCTCTAGAAACATACCCCTCCAATTTAGAGAATAATTTGTGTTTTTTGTATTTGTGTACCATGACAGTTATGCTCCTCCCAAAACTTCCTTGTATCTCACCTAATTGGTTTTTCAACATTTTGTCAATTTCATCCCAACATGATGCCAAATCTCCCACACTACTCCTCAAATATCTTTTCAATTGTGCATGAGCCGATTCAACAATGTTGGTGGTTCTACACCCTAGATGCAAGAATTTATTCGTCCATGCCCTCATAAAATGCTTCTTAAGGGGAAACACTGTGGTTTCAACATATTTAACAAATATTGGAAATGGTCCGCATACCTCCTCTATGAATTTCAACAATGCAATTGCATATGAATCCTCTGTAGGATAGTTAACCACATCTCTACAAGCCCCCACTATTTTCTTATCATTCTCACAATGCTTCTCATCATTCGCTTCCTTCACATGTTTGTCAACAATTTTTGCATCCGAAGGCTTGGCTTTGACTCTACAATCTGTGATGCACTTAGGTTTAACATTCTCCTCAATATGAAAATAGCAAAGTATATGGTCTGTTTTGTGGAGAACTTTAGCAATGACATTCATCAAAGTGGTGTCCCTATCGGTGAAAACCACCTTAGACATGTTGAGTTTTGAGGTCAAAAGTGTTGGTCTATATGGCTAGCTAGTTACCAAGCTAGAGGCGGGGTGAATAGCTTTTTGAAAAACTTTTCGGAGATTTGATAAAAACGAATTTTAATGAAATTGACTATTTGGAATTTTGCTTGAACAATCACAATCAATGAACCAACAAAAAGCAAATACATGTGGATTAAGATTTCAATCTTAGAATTGAGAGATTCACAATTCAAATCTTATGTACAATCAAAATTCAATCACCTTGAACAATTAACAAACCTAGATACAATTTCAAACCAAACCTATATGACAATAAACCTATTTACCAATGGAAAATACAATACACATGAAATTGAATAATTAAATGGGTATTGCAATTAATTGATCCAAGCCATAAACCATAATCCTAATCAAACCAAGCTATAAACCCTAATTTTATATAAATCTACTTTCTAATCTAACCCATAATGCGACAGCGAAAGGTTAGTATTTGTTAATTCATCATCACAAATATCAATTCATAATGCGACAACGGAGCTTTGATATTGGAACAATTGAAATTAGACAAGGGTTGCGAAACATGAGAATAGTCTAGCAAACCTTGAGACATATAAAGTTTCGTTCTTCAAGGATTCTAATAGCAATCAACCATGAGAATAGGCGTGGTTGCTAAAGGAACACACTCAATGACTTCGAGAGAAGCTTTGATACGCTTAAGAGAAACTTGTCTTTAGAAAGTAGGTCGAATATAAAGTTTAGATTTAGGGTTTGTTTGTGAAGGGTTTGTTATTATGATGAACCAATAATCCCAAGGCGCTTTTATTTTTATTATTTTCTTTTAATTAAAAATCCAAGCTTTATAACTCAAAACTCTTTTGTAATCATTGTTGAAAGTTAATTGAATTCATAACTCCCTGTCGGAACGATAATCTTTTTACTATATCGGTAAACCGTGCACTTGTGGATTTATCTCATTACTGGCAAGGTTCAGGGAAGGGAAGAGGATCATGAAGATTTGTTATGGATAGAAGATTGCAGACGGTTTTGAAGAGTTTGAGTGAGAAAGAGAAACAGAAAGAGAGTGATTGGGGGTTAAAGTGAGATGATTGCGCGTAGTTGGAAGTTGAGAGAAAGTTTGAAGAGGATTTCCTGAAATAACGTGTGCCAATAAGCAGAGAGAGACAACTGCAATCCTAGCACGCCCGTTATACAATAACTGCTATAACTTCTTTTGTAGCGAAATGTCCATTTTATCCCTTAACTTCTCAAATTTATGTATTTGGAGGATTGTCAACTACAGTTTAATTTAAATAAATTGCAGTGATTTTCTTCAAATATATAAAAAAAGCTAGTTTAAACAATTTGTTTCTCTCTAGATATCTAGGGAGAGATCCACTGCGTGAGCAACCGACTGTGCGTTACATGTGCTCTACAGGCCGCACTCCATCTTTCTTCCCCTTCCTTTTATTTATTTATTTGGAAGACGGTTGTTATGAATATAATAAGTGGATGTCCATATAGCAATTGGGTTATTGGGTCATACTATTAGCTTATTGGACCATATTGTGCTTTCTTCTAAGTCATTGGTGTTTGCTCCTCAAGTCATTGTATTTCTGTATAAATAGAGCCCATATGTAACCTAATTGCACATACCAAGAGAATAATATAATCCTCTTTCTTCTCTCTCTATTCTCTCTTCTTCTCTTTAATCTTGTTCTTCTTATTCTTATTCTAATAGTTCCGTAACACGTTATAACCAATTGAGGTATGCAATTCTTCTTAATCTATTTTATTCCATTAATTGGAATCATTGCCTTATAGATACATTAAATCATTATTATATGAATTGTATTATATTATTGTTTTTTTAACTAAATTATTGTAACGTAATTAAAATTAATTAATTATGTTTCGAGAATTTTTTCAGAAAAACATAAATAAAACTAGTTTAATTATAATAATTTATTAGAATAGTTATTTTGTTTTTTGTAATATTTTTATATATTAATAAGTACTTTATTTGGAATATATGAGTTAAAGTGAAGATACAACACTTTTTAGGGACTATAGATCGAAGAAATTTTTAAGAGGGACTAAAACAAAAAGTTAGTATATTTATATGGACCAAAAGGACATTTATCCCTTAATTTTACATACATTAATTTTATATGTACAAGTTAAAACTCATTTATTTGTGGCACGTAGGATCGGACGGACGATCCTACGACCCGGCACTCGTGTTTGACTACCTTGGTAACACTCAAATTCTTCTCATTCAAAGGACTAGTTAGCGACAAACAAGCAAATAGGATGATCCAAACCAAATTTATTCAACCTCAACTCCCTTTGTATTTGATCCCAGACCTCAACTACTGGCGCCTCCCTTTGTATTTGAAATGTTGACGACAAAAATGCATGAAATTGTGACAAACCAACTTCTGTTAACATAATATCCAATGAATTCCATGGTGCTTCAAAACTGAACTGTGACAAACAACATTGAACCAAAGATAAAAAAATGAACAACTTAATATAAAAGAAACAGAAAATAGTTGTAGATCTACAAACTTTTACATAAATCAAAATTAAACTCATTAATCAACAAGAACTAACTACACTCCAATCAATAACATATTAAAGGATGGTTCAATTATTCAAAACCCACAATCATTCAACTGATAGCATTAGAGCGCAATGAAAAAGGTTCAAAACTTTATAGAATATTGAATAAAATACATAATATGAGGAAATGGAGTGTCCGTTAATGTGAGGAAGAAATTAATAAAATACGTAGATTTTACTTTGCATCGGAAGCTTTTGAAGCTTATAGAGGGAAACTAATGTTATAAATAAGCGCATACAAATGTTATGACATAGTAACGGTTGGTCGACGGTTGACAAATTTTTTTTTTTGACAAAAGTCGAAAATATGGAGATATATTTTAAATTAATTAATATATCTCACGTTCATCTCAAACGCTTAAATACAAATAGTTTAATTCTAACTTTTAAGTTTAGTTTCTTTGTTAATTGTGATTTATTCCTATTTTATTAGGTATTTCTTTGGAATAAAAAATAATCAATTGTGGTAAAAAATTTGACATATATGGTAAAAAATTTAGTCTACATATATCATTCTTTCAATTATTTTTTCTCCTTATAGGAGTACTTTGGAGTTCAATTGTGGTTCTTATATCTTTTTCCAATGAAATGTTGACTACATGAATGCTTGAGATTGTGATTGCAAAATTGACCATTCACTCGAGCAACAAAACAAAGGGGTGTCTACTGATAAAAAGAAAGTAGCAAAGAGAGATAGTGAGATGCTTAGATGTCTAATAATAAAGAGAAGCAAAACAAGTTATTTATACGAGGAATGCTAGCAACACATTGTAACAACCTGATTTTCTCTAGATTTAATTTTAATTGTTTTGTGTGTGATTAATTATGCTTATATGTGATTAAATTGCCTACGTGTGTATTTTAATGGGTTTTCGGTATTAGAAGGGTATTTGGTCATTTTGCGAGAAAGGGAAGTTAGTAATTATGGTGAGGATTATATTTAGCGTTTTGACTGAGAACCATTATTTAGTAAGTTACTAGCGGGTAGTGGTGATTTATTTTATAACCAGTAAGTAGTCGTTATTATTATTTTAACTGTTAGTAGAGAGGAACTTTGGGGGTTAGTTTATAAATGTTGTGAGCCCATTAGAACACTAAGAGGGTTAGGCCCAATGTATAGAGACTATATAAACTTTGGTCATTAAAGAAAATAGGGATAGATAATCATTTTACAAGTTTGAGAAGAGGAAGAAAGAGAAAGGGGGCAAGAGGAAGAAAGAAGGGTTAGAGAGAAAGATTGAAGAACCC
>Ga0228710_1012213_pt1 | contig 10732 bp, 7 predicted proteins | sample MedpolnodulmetaG_FD_177995 | JGI IMG/M metagenome (GOLD analysis project Ga0228710, IMG submission 177995) | Root nodule microbial communities from Medicago polymorpha collected in Santa Monica, California, United States - pink nodules | ecosystem: Host-associated > Plants > Roots > Nodule... | reverse complement strand
GCAAGTAACTTGAGTTAGTTACTTCAAGTGCAAGTTTCTAAACAAACTACTAAACAAAGATAAGACTAATTCTAACTAAACTGAATTACTAAACCAATAAAATAGACTTAACTTACCTGAGCATAAATTTTGTTAATATGGGATGCAGAACTGTTGAAGGTTAAGAGCAAATAATCAGTACCCCATTTAATGAGTTCTCTGGCATGATCATACTCATTCACTGCCATGTATTTTTGCTTATATTCAAGCACACTCCAACTTAACATTGTCATAGCAAAAGACATGGGAAAATGAAACTTTATATTGTCCCCTGCATCATAATAACCACCAACCAATCCTTTTTTATCATCAGTGTCTTTTCCATCTTGTAAACCCGAGTTCCCTCTCCATGAAATTCCATTGCTCTTTGGCAATCTCCCAGCTTCACAAATCAAAGGTGCATATTATATATAGTTACATCATAAAAAATCATGAATGAATTTGTTTAAATAAGTAGTCCTTTATTTTTCACTTACACTTTACTCACTAGATGATTCATGATTCAAATTATTTTTGTAAGGTATTGTTACTAGTACATTTTTAAACATATGGTGCAATTATCATCTTATTAAAGGCTAGTTATTATTGTGCATCTACTTGATTGTATAATTGAGTTGAGACAATTTAGTTAGTATCCTTCTGCTGTTTTTTTAGAAAACTATATATACCATTTTTCAAATATAGTTTATTTTTAAAAAATTTAAACATAATGTGTAGTAGTATCATAAATAGAGATAAATTGTCTTGTAAATTCATTTCATGTCATAAAAGGTAGCAAAGATATTTGATATGTTGTGTGGAGTAGGTTAGGAAATGTAATCCTCCACTTCTCAACACTTGGTATGTGTGAGTTTCACCACAAAACACTTCAACTATCTAAAAATAGAGATAAATATATATTGATGTTTTATGATAGCAATCAATAATAACTAGAAAACTAAATTTACTTTGGGAAATGTTAACTTGTGCCCTTAGGGCACATGTTAAGAATTCCGCTAATAGAAATTATGTATTGGAAATTGTGTTTATTTATTGCTCACAATTTTTAATATTAATTTTTTTCATTAAATTCTTACCATTAATGGAATGAAATTAATGTTTAACATGTGCCCTAAGGGCACAAGTTAACATGACCCATATACTTTATATTCATAAAATACTTTTTATGTTTCTAAGTGTTGGTGTATTAACTATATTTTAGACATAATAATCTATATATATTTCCTCTCAATTTTGCATGGTAAGCTTTTACATGAGTATGAAGTGATCTTATTCCAAGAAGAAACATTTTTGTTCCGAAAATCTTGAGAGAAGTGGATCAAGCTTGGTAGAAGAAACACTTCTTTCTTTCATGCACAAACAATTATTCGAAGAAAGAGGAATAAAGTGCATGGGTTAAACCTCCCCTCTGGTATTTGGTGCAATGATGATAATATTTTGAAAGATGAAGCTGTCAACTACTTTAAAGTTCTGCTTAGTAGAGATGGCGAAGTGAGGGTGGGGTCCCATGGTGAATATCGAACCTGCTTATCTGATGATGCTCGTAGGGTGCTTACTAAACCAGTTTTCAAAATTGAGGTTTATGAGGCCCTTATGTCAATGAAATCCTACAAAGCCCAGGACCTGATGGGTTTCAACCTATTTTCTTCAAAATGTTTTGGAAGGATGTGGGAGATGATCTTTGGCGTTTCGTTAAGAATGTTTTTGAGATGGGATCCTATGATGCTGCCACAACTGAAACTCTAATGGTTTTGATTCCTAAAGGTGATCACCCAACCTCCTTTAAGAACTTCAGACCCATAAGTTTGTGTAATGTCACATATAAAATTATTTATAAGGTCCTAGTAACTAGATTAAGACCATTCCTTAATGACATTATCTCGCCTCTTCAGAATAGCTTCATTCTGGGAAGAAGTACCAAAGATAACGCCATCATTTTGCAAGAGATTATCTATCATATGAATAAGAAAAAGAAGAAAAAAGGAGACATGGTGTTCAAGCTTGACTTAGAGAAAGCGTATGATAAATTGGATTGGAGCTTTCTCAAACAAACTTTGATCATGTTTGGGTTTCCCGCTAACATTACTTCTCTAATTATGCATAGTCTTGCTTCCACTTTGATTTCCTTGTTATGGAATGGTAGCAAGACCGAGTGCTTTACGCCTACCCGGGGTCTTAGACAGGGTGATCCTCTTTCCCCGTATCTTTATGTGTTTTGCATGGAGAGGCTTGGGGAAATGATTCAGGATGAAGTTAGGGTGGGTAGATGGCTCCCCCTTCAAGCTTCAGCCAATGGTCCTAGCATCTCCCATCTCTTTTATGCAGATGATGAGTTGTTGTTTGCCAAAGCCAAACCATCTCAAGCACGGGTAATTAACAAGATTTTGGAGGACGTTTGCTCAATTTCAGGTCTTAAAGTTAGCTTGGAAAAATCTCGTGCATTTGCTTCAGCGGATGTTACTAGAAATAGAAAGGATAGCGTCACTAGCACCACTCGCATCCAGTTCACATCCAACTTAGGAAAATATTTGGGCTTCCAAATGCACCATGGAAGAATTAAGAAAGAGGACTTCTCTAGTATTATGGACAGAGTCTCCAATAAGCTAGCATCTTGGAAAGGGAGGCTTCTCAACAAACCGGGTCATGTGACGCTTGCTAACTCTGTTTTGACTGCAATACCTGCTCATAACATGCAAATTCAGTGGCTTCCGCAATATGTGTGTGACCATCTTGACAAAACGGTCTGTAGTTTTATATGGAAAGGATCCACAAATAAAGGTATGCATATGGTTGGCTGGGAAAAAATTACTAAAGCCAAAAAGAATGAGGGTCTTGGAGTGAGAATTGCGAGGAAACAAAACATTGTGTTGCTTGCTAAACTGGTGTGGGATATGCTTAAGCCTAGTAATCATTTATGGTCTCAAATTCTTTCAGCAAAGTACCTTTAGGGATCGAACATTTTCCTTGCAAGAAATAGTAAGGGTTCACCTATTTGGAATTCCATTGTAAAAACACAAAGTTTTAGAGGATGGATTTCATTTCAAATTTGGAAATGGTACCACTAGTGTGTGGTACGAACCATGGTTGCTAAAAGATCCCCTATGTCATCTTGTGCTATTCATTCATATGCAAGATATTGACCTTCAAATTCGAGATATTATTACTATGATGTCACCGATAACTGGATTTGGAATAATTGTACCTCTGGTGTCTACTCGGCTAAATCTGCATATAGTTGGTTGAATAATGAAGAGTTAAATCCTCTATTACCTAGAGATTATTGGAATTGGTTGTGGAAACTAAAAATCCCAGCCAACATCCAATTCTTCCTTTGGCAAGTGATGCATCTTACGATCCCCACACGAACTATCCTGAATCATAGAGGTATTGCATTAGACTCCATATATCCTACTTGTGATAATGAACCCGAAACCTTGATTCATTGTTTGTTTAATTGTAATCAGGCAAAAGCTATATTCATGTGGTCACTTCAGTTTACCTGAGGATGATAACTCAATATTCATGTGGTCCCACGACAATGTTGACAAACTTAGCATTGTGATACCTATTACCATGTGGACTATTTGGTGTGCTAGAAATGCAAAGATCTTTGACGATATAAACACGCCTCTGATGGCTTCTTTGTCAAAAATCAAGGAAATGACCCGTGATGTTACTCAAGCTTTCAACAGTATGCATAAGAAGATTACTAGTATTCAGCCTCAACTTATTTCTTGGCATAAAGGTCCTTCTGGATCATATATTCTTAATGTGGATGGTAGTGCTCAAACAAACCCAGGGATGACAGGATTTGGTGGGTTAATTAGAGACTCCGATGGACAATTCATGCGTGGTTTTCACGACAATATTGACTACTCGAATATTCTTCACGCCGAAATTTTGGCATTAATGCATGAGATTCAAATATGTTGGGAGGAAGGTCTAGGAGATATTATTTGTTACACTGATTCCATGCATATTATCCATCTCATCCAACATGCAGATGTTTCCACTCACCATTATGGTAATGAGATAGCTATTATCAGAAAGTACATGGCTAAGGATTGGACTTTTAATTTATGTCACACTTTCATAGGGTAATATGTGTGCTGACTTTTTAGCAAAACTTGGAACAAGGTCTTCGAGTGATCTATTGATTGTGTTTGATCCTCCGACTGAACTTCGTTTGTTTCTGACATCGGACAGTATGGGTGTTGCGTATCATCGCGGCCAGTAGTCTTTTTTTTTCTGTTTTTGTTTTTGCCTTTTTCTCATGTAACCAAAAAATAAAAAAAATACAAAACAAAGCAATCCATTTATTGTAATGAGTCATTATAAGAAGGACTAATTTATCCATTGTATAAAAAAAATATTATTTGAATATTATTTTCTAGCCGCATGAAAATTGTGAAAACCAAATTATGTTTTTTTTGGTACAAAATAACCAAATTATGTTTTATTCCTATTAACTAGAAAACAGGTTACAAACAGAACCATTCAAATACTAGCGACACAAGACAAACACATTCGTGCTAGATGCCGTCCTGTTGATATCATTGTTATTTTGAAAGAGACTAGAACTATGGATGAATAATATTTTAAAAAATTCAAAGCAACTTGTTGGAATGAAAAGATGTTAGATAGCATTTGGCAATAATAAAATGGTAAAAATGATTACTGTCTTAATCATATTAGTTCAAAAATTGTACTAGTATAAAAAAAAATTAAAAGGTTTGTCAACTATATTTTTATTTTAATATCTTAATTTGTTAATCAATGCTCTCAATTACTAGTACTTAGAGAGAGTCTTAACAGTAATACATTAGACACAGTTTCAGAGGATTTAAATTTAAACATCAAAAAGTTTAAGTAAAACAATAAAATTGTATCTCTAAGATTATGGTTTCATATATGTGTGTCAGCGTTTGGTAGAACTTACGAATGTGTATATAGTTTATAAAAGTAACTTACAACTTATATGAAAAATATTAACCTTATTATTTTATTATTATTATAAAAAAAAACTTACATAAACACATGTGTTAGATACTAACTCAACAAGTGCTTAATTAAATTACTAATACAAACACACCCAAATTGTTTATCTTACGTTAAAAAGTTGCATAATTCTATGAATCCTGCTCTTTACCCAACATATTTTGCTCGCGTCCAATCGAACTTCTCAAAATACCCCTGCGTGAGTTAACGCACGCTGCTTGAGTTAACTTATGCAGGGTATTTTGACCCGCGTGAGTTAACTCACGCCAGTTTTTTGTCCAACCGAAGGTGTAAAACCTTTCCTCTCCGGAAAATGAGCAAACGGGGGAAAACATCCAGCGCCTCCGGAAAATGCCCCAAGAGAATTACAAACACATCTACTCAGCATTAATTCTTCCTAACCCTTCAAGCTAGATATATTTAATTAAAATTAAAAATTTGTTACAGTTTAGACACTACTTACTACTGAGAAAGTTAGACAACACAATATTTTCATTTTTCAATGCATTCTTTATTAATAGATGATATTCATGTTAATGTCATTAATTTTATTTTATTATTGTTATTTGGGAAATTTATACGAACAGGTAAGAGGCAAGCATAAAAAGAAAAACATTGTGAGACAAAAAAGATGGATGCAGAAATGTCTTGCAAGTACAAAATATTTCAGTTGGACAAAAAACGTGTGTGAGTTAACTCACGTAAGGGTATTTTAAAAAATTTAGTTGGGCGCGAGCAAAATGTGTTGGGTAAAAAGCTGAATTCTAATTTTATTATTTTGAGATTTGAGATAATATGCAGATTTAGAGAGTTAGTTAAAATATATTTTTTGGGCTTAATGAACCAGCCTTTGGAAGGAGTTGACGGGCAAAAGGGGACAACAAATGCTTCATCCCATTATAAAACAATCCCTTTTGTAAGAAAACAAATTTGAATATATCGAGAGAACAGTTATATTATATTATATATTCTAATTAACATTATACAATAGTATCTACAGAAGAGAATTTTGTCGAAAATAAATAAATTCTACAGAAGAGAATGTTGACTTTTCTCTTATCTTTTTAATTGGTTATTTTTTATGTAATTATGTTTTTTTACTTAGAATATTAAGGGTAGTCCTATTTAAAATAGTTGTATTTGATTGAAGGATAACTAAAGTTCAATTACGACTGTATCAGTTTAACTTAGTTAGTAATGACGTTGCATTATATATGTAGGAGTCTAGGATTAAACTTCGATTTTCAACTTATTCACCTTAAGAGGTAAGAGTTGGATTACTATCCATTAATCTACTTGAAAAAAAAATTAACTTTAATTACAAATATTTTATCAAAGATCAAACTCAATTATCAATCAAGTATGTCCTTTAAGATGATATTAACACTTGAGTCAAATCCTGTTATTTGTCAATTCCATAATATAGCAAGTGAATAATTTTATTTATTAACATTAACATCTAGTATTAACAAAGGCACATATTCCAGCAAAAGTTATAACAATCAAAACCACGCCTATTCTAAAGCAAACAACATTTTGAAAGGGTCTTACTCTATTTTTATTTATTCTAAGGATCTTATATCTTATATTATCATATATTGAGTCTATCACTTTCACCTAAAAAATATATATTGAGTGTATCAATCATCCAATAAATCAAATAAAATCATGGGAGAAAAGGTAAAATGTCAAAATGAGACCAAACCAAATGAGAACAGAATAATGCACACATAGAAAATATATGTGAATGTTAATTTGCATGATGATATGAGATAGTAGAAGATTACATACATTTCTGAGCGTTGAAGAAGCGTAGCGCTTTGTGAAGCGCAAGGGTGTAATTATCAGGAGGTATAGGTGAAGAATGATGTTTAGGCAAAACCTTGGCAATGATGATAGGAAGACCAATTACACAAAAAGCCACAAAGATTATACCAAAAATCCATTTCAATGCCTTGTGACTCAACACGATGCATCCAAAATCCACATATTTGGTCTTCTTCTTCATATTTGGCCTTTCAAGAATCCAGCTTTGTAGTGTCTCATCCAATCCCTCACGTCGATTACCATGATCGAGCAACGCTGCCTTGTCCCATTGATCTCCGGTGCGGCTGGTCTCATCGCCGGATGGCACTTCACTATTGCTGCTCAGCTCAAAAGACCCTCCCCATTGATTCCTTGAATGCATGATGAGTAATTAAATCTAATAAGAGGAGTATATTTGTTGCATCAATTTTGATCACTCCCCTCTTCCCGGCGACAATATTTCGCTATACTTTTATAACCTCTTTCGACAGAACTTCAGATTAATCGCGAAGATCATATGGTTAACAGTAAGAAAGAGATGAGAAAGATTGATGATTAAATCACACTCCTATTGGGAATAAAAGTTTTAGAAGAGATGAGAGAAATTGGTCCAAATTAGAAGATTGTGCACCATAAGAGAAGAAGGGAAAGAGGGGTTTGATTTAAGATTTATAGAGAGAATATTCGTGTCAATATATGTATATAAAGAACCATTTAATTCATTCTACTATAAAGTTTGCGTGTTGTGACTTTTGAAGAGTGGTGATACATGGCAGTATATTTTTCTTCAGTCATATAGATCCAACGTGCCCGTTCAGCAACACACATCATCGCCGACCATAGGAAAAATTGGAAATTAATTAACCATTTATATTTACATGCCCGTGGTAACAGCCATAAACTTTATTAAGAAAAAAACGCCTTAATCTTTAATCGGGATAAAGATAATTTCTACAGTGATTTGATTGATTTGCCATGTCATTTTTTACATGTATATTTCAATTAAATATGGTAAAAAGATGTATATTTTAATTAAATCCTGACTTTTTTTTTCAATTAGAAATTGTTTTATATAATTTCCTTTGTCATGTAGTATATGGAATGAGCTCTCAAACATTGCCATTTTTTTTTAGGGATCAAACATTGCCGGTTTATTTGGTGGTATACATTGCATTGGCATATAATTAGCATTTAGTAATATAATTAACACGGTACGCGCATGGCAATAAGTTACTATATGCTATAAAATCGAAAAACAATTAGAACAAAGAAAAAAATCTAAAGACAATTAAGATTGATGAGAAAATTATTCATGATATAAATCTCGGTCAACGGAAACAAAACACTCCATCAAAGAAGAAAACCTCTAAAAGAAACATTACTAGTAGTATTTAATAAAGTTTAAAGGATACGAGTTTTGGTAAAAAAAACAAAAACAAAATAAAGGATGTAAGTTGAGTTTGTTTTGTTAAAAAAAAAATTTGTTTGGTAAGTACAGCTCCAATTGCAATTGGTGAAGAGTTTAGGGATACTTTGATACGTTGAGACGATACGTTGAGACGCGCTTTAAAATTTGCAGTTTTCAATTTTTTAATAAGTTTTTGTGAATTTCGTTCCTATACTCTTCGTAAAAAAATAAAAAATCTATGTCAAATTATATGACAAGTAGGTGTAAATTTTGTCAAATTTATGTGTGACTAATCTCCACCCCTGACCCCTCTTAATAAGGTGTCTTGGTTTTTTTACCCTTCAATAAGTAGTAGTAATATTTAATGGGAAATGCTAAAGAGTGTCCTTAGGGCATTGGATAAGAAGATAAAAATAGAAATATAGTATTGAAAAATGGTAAAAAGTGATAAATTTAACTTTGTAAAAATCAAAATGTTGTTTAAACCAATGCAAACATGCTACTTTTGATTTCCTTAACCATTGTCCTGAGGGCACTGGTTAGCGAGACTCATATTTAATTAATCCAAAATGACTTTATTTATGAAATTTAGCTTGATATCATGCAATTTTTCTTCTTATGAAGTTAATTATTTAAGATTTAACAAACCAAGCATAATAGATTTCCGAGTCTTAGAGAAGGAATGAGTGGTCCTTTTAATTCAATTCAATACCATTTTCTCAAATGATATTGTTTTATTTTTTTTTTCCTTTTCTCCTCACCTATATGAAGAATTAATAAAGTTTCTCCAATAGTTCTTGACTGAAGATGAAGAACATATGCTACCGTCTAAAGCAATAAAATAAAGATAGGACGTGTTATTGGCCAGTTAATTCCTTCATACCCATCAGTAGCATCACCATCACTGATTCACTATCATGCGCACGCACGCTTTCCATTTCAGTTTTCAACCATGTCTTGTATGAGTAAAGTAATAAGACTAAGATAGTATAAATTGAAAATTATATTTAAAATGGGCTAAGAGTGGTTTTGCCCAATCTCTATCCATTAGCTTAGATGAACTAACTAGTTAACTCTAAAAATGGTTTCGCAATCAATAAGGCTAAGACGGTATAAATTGAAAATGATACTATTTAAGAGTGTACAACTGACTCGGTCATTTCTATATAAATAACAAGGCTAAAATAACAAGGAAATAAACAAATACTAAATAAAATTTACATAAATATTAACTTTAAAAAGACTTCATTCTTAAAATTTGTTTGAGGCCTCAATATTAGTTTAGAGTTGAGACGACTCACCCGTACACTTAGTTAAAGTTGGCTTATTATACTTATCGTACCTTGAATCATGAAGTTGGTCAAAACTATTTGGCCCTCCAGTCATTGCTCCAATGATGAATGATAACGAGATACATTTTAACACGTATTTTTTCAACACACTCTTTTTGATTGGTTAAAATTCACATGGGTCCCACCAAATTATATGGGTTGCATTAAATTTGGTGGATCTCATATGAATTATAAGCAATCAAAAAGTGTGTTGAAAAGTGTGTTAAAATATGTATCTTCTTATTCTATAAGCTTATAAGGTTAAGTTAATGCTTAACCCTAATCCAAAGCTAAATTTCCCTCCTAAGCTTCTTAACCTAGCTTCTTTAGCAAGCCTTACATGTGTAATTAATGTTATGTTATTTTCCCCAACTTTTGGTGACCTTCTATCTTCTTGATTTGAATTTGAATTTCTCTCTTTCCAACATTAATTCGGCCCTAATCTCCATGAGGGTTAGGTCAAGCATATCCTAACCCTAATCAATTACCCTAATTTTTCCCTCCTTCACCTCACACCTAAACCGTTAATGAAATGTTTACCCTCTAACTCCCTCTATTTGGTTTCAAAGTTGAAAAACAACTTCTCTCCTACTACTTTGCTTAATTCCAACGCCATGTAAGTCTTGGTTCTATCAACATTTAGAACTAATCATATTTTCAATGCCACATTATATAAAGCTCATGATGCCTACATGTCTATATATATGTTGTATGGTAGTGCAGAATTTTTTTTTGCCACATTTCTTTGGAAAAACTCTAATTGCCCATTTGTTTATTTTGCTTTGTTTCATTTCATTCATGGCTGATCGTGACATGCAAGCGTTGTTGTCATGTTATTCTTTAATTGGTATTTTTTTTTATAGTTTCATCGTTATGTATGTTTTGCGCTACCTTAGGTATAATTTCTAACAAAATATTTGATTTTTTTCCCATATAGCTCCATTGCATCTGCATCCCCTCACGGAGTTGGACAAGTTGGCGAACAAGCTTTGGATCAAATACAGAAGGCTGAAGATGCACGTATAAATTCATAATTTTTTATTTCATTATATATTATGTTGCATGCCATGGTTGTTAAATATCTCATGTATGTTTGGGGTTTTGTTTTTAATTTATCTTTGGTCAATGAATCATTTATTGTGTATAGACA
>Ga0228710_1012212_pt1 | contig 10733 bp, 7 predicted proteins | sample MedpolnodulmetaG_FD_177995 | JGI IMG/M metagenome (GOLD analysis project Ga0228710, IMG submission 177995) | Root nodule microbial communities from Medicago polymorpha collected in Santa Monica, California, United States - pink nodules | ecosystem: Host-associated > Plants > Roots > Nodule... | reverse complement strand
TAATAGGCCAAACAAAAACGAAAATTTTTTGAAAAAAAAAAAAATTGGTTTTTGTTTGGCCTATTAGGGGGGTAAATCAAAACAAAAATATTTTACAGGGGGGTAAATCAAAAAAAATATTTTACAGGGGGGTAAAGACCTATTAACCCTTGATAATAGGGATCATTTCTCTTATATAGATTAATTATTTCATTTAGGCTTTTATATGTGTTTAGTCCCTGCAAATAGGGGTCATTTAAAATTTGGTCCCTGAATTTGCTAATCTTGGCATTTTGCCCTTGCAAAATTTAATCATTTAAAGTTTCGTCCCTTTTCCCACTTAATCACTGACACGTTAGTGATTTGATGACGTGTCACTGTTGATTGGGTAAGTCAGCTGCTCAGTCATAAAAAATAGAGTGGATGGACGAAAATACCCCTCTTTATATCAAACAAGCGTGAAATTACAAAACTACCCCTGACGTAATCCTCTCAAACCTAGATTCATCATAATCTTCTTCTTCATCGTCCTCTTACCGTCTCAAACTCAGAGCTATGGAAGAGTTTGTGAATTGTTTTCAATTCTTAATCAATTTTACCCAACGTCAAACTCCAACCCTTAATCAACTTGTTTCAATTCAAATTTACACAACCTTTCACCCCAAATCAAATTAAACGCAATTCTTTTTCAATAATTCTCGATCAACGGCGAACGATGACGACATCCTTGTGCACGCCAACGATGACGACGGCTGTGTGCACGCCGACGATGATGACGACCCTCCCTGAAGTTGTGAAGAGACGTTGCCAGGTCTCGATTTTGAGAGATACACAAGTGAGAGAGGCGGTGAGATGTAAGCTTGAGAGTAACAGCGACCTGAGTGAGAGAAGCGGCGACAAGGGTGAGGAAGAAGGTGGTTGCCTATGTTTCAAGTGCTTCATCGTCCTACAACATTAAATTGTCAACAAATCAACATCAAATAGTGTATCAAGCGCTTCATCGTTTAAGGTGAATCATGTAATTCACAAACCTGTGCAGGCCACCAAGAGCCACCGTTGAACTCAGATATGGTTATGAGATCTGCTTGTGTTGACGCTGAGGCCGTTTATGGAGGGTTTATATCTCTGTCGTCATTCTTCTCCTCGTGTCTTGTGAGTTGAAGCTTAACACTGATTAATTGGATTCAGATGTTGGTTTTCTATGTTGATTATTCATAGAACTCGATTGATAAGGATGAGAGCATATAAGGGAAGAGAAGGGGATAAAAGAGAAGAGGAGATGGAATCGTGACTTCAGAGAAGAGAAGAGGAGGGAAGATTTGGAGAAGATGAACTCAGGGGTATTTTTGTTCATTCCCATGCCTATTTGCTGACTCACTCATCTGGTTGGGCAATTAACAGAGCCACGTCATCAAATTACTGAGGTGACAGTGATTAAGTGTGGAGAGGGAGAAAATTTTAAATGATTAAAATTTGCAAGGGCAGAATGCCAGGATTAGCAAATTCAGGGACCAAATTTTAAATGACCCCCCTATTTGGAGGGACTAAACACATATAAAAGCCTTTCATTTATAATAAATGTTGGACTATCTACTCACACTTAATGCAATATTTTCTTCTCAAGTGTGAGAGTCTTCGACATCCTATACTTTCAACACAATTATTATGAATGGAACCACCAAGAAAACTTTTAATACAAGGGTCCAAGACAAAGATCCATTTGTGCTCCTTCACCAAGTTAAATCGGGGCTTGAATGCCACTTATTGGCAGAGTCCGGACTAACGCCAAAAACATCAACTAACTAATATACCGATCTTCAAAAGAGGGAGACAACATATCTCCCTCCAAAATATTTAAACATTGAAAATATAGGTTACCTCTATTATATATGCATCATCTATATCATTCATAATTGATGTAGAATTAATAAAAAATACTTAAACCCAACAAGATTACAATATTATACTTATAGTAGTGGCCAACTTGAAGGTTGATTTGAAACCATATCCTCTTTTTATTCAGGTCTCCACCGAATCAAACAAGATAAATAAATGACTCATTTATTCTCCTCTAACTATATTCGCAACAAAAGTAGACGAAGACTTCTTTACCACCCTTTTGGTTTTAGAACCGTCTAACTAAAGGGAATTATCTACTGTATAAAAGTGACCTACGTGTACGTGTAACCAATTCATTTGGTCTTATGTATTACGTGTATGAGATTTTTTCAATAGAAGAAATGATAATATATTAATAATCATTAAAAACTCACACGCATAAGTGGAGGAGCTCAACCATAATGTCTTGTGTAACAATTTCGATATTTTTCCATCAAGCTAGGACATGTGGACATGCATGTTTGTTCAATTCAATTAATTAATCCTTACCATACATGTTTGTTCTACTCTATTATGAGGAGTGTGGTATGAGTTTCACCTAATAGGATAATGAGTGTTAGAGAGTGTTAGAAAGAGAGTCTTACAAACAGCAAGCCACATTAATTGGATGAAATATCATTTGTAAACACCAAACACCAATCTATATCTTTACGTGAAAAAAAAATAAAAAATCGATGTGATAAATTATATTGTGATAGAAAAATCAATTGTGATACATGTACACAATTGATGAAGAGTGTTGAAAATTTAAAAGATGTCTAAATATACTTCTTTCAGAATGAAATATAAACGAAAAAGGTAGTTGAAAAGTTGATGTATATGGACTAAATTCTTAACAACATACAATGATTTTTTAACTATCATTTTTGCTTATATTTCATCACGAGAAATTGCTATAATCAGATATCATATCTAATTAAGGGAAGTATATTGTTACATATCTTAAAGTTCCCATCATAGAGCAAAGGGACAAAAAATCAACATCGTTGTATGACTGAAGTTACCTCCATTAGCCAAAGGGAGAATCACGTTTTCAACACACAAAACAAAAGCAGCATAGCATCAAAAAAGCTCCTATAAAGACAAGGCGTGACCCACCTTAAGGCATATACTTCAACCATATTATTCACATACATTTTAAGGCATACTCTTCCCTACAAATACCTCTCCTATATCCAAGCAATTTCATTGCAATAACAGCACTTCTTTAGTTTCTGATATTGATTCAAAACTAAGAATTATGGACAACTATAACAACAATTATTATGGTGGTCATGGGAAGGAACAACGTCACAGCCAGAACCATTCGAGTACTGAGCTTTTTTCCTCTGCTAAGGTCTTATCGGACGCGGCACAGTCCGTTTACAACCATGAACCTGGCAAGGTGAACAAGGCCAAGGTTGCGGTTGCCGCTTCCAATATTTTAGGTGCAACTGGTGTTGTTGATGAGAGTAAGGGCGTTGGCATGTATGTTGACAAAGCCGCTGGTTATCTTAGTCAACACGACTCTTCCTCCGGTGTTCCTACCAGACGAAAAAATGGTTATTCTGGTGGTGGGTTTGGTGGAAATGGTGGTTATTATGGAAATAAGGATAATAAGTATCATGAGAGTGGTTATGGACGTTATGGTGGTGGTACTACAGGTGGTGGTTACGGTCTTGATAACCGATCTAGTGGTGGTTATGGAGGTGGACGTTCTGGTGGAGCTACTGGTGGTGGTTATGGTTCTAATGGTCGTTCCGGTGGTGGTTATGGGAATAATAACGAGAGTGGGTATGGAGGTGGACGTTTTGGTGGTGGTTATGGTTCTGATGATCGTTCTGGTGGTGGTTATGGCGCCAATGACCGTTATGAGAGTGGATATGGGCGTTCCGGTGGTGGATATGGTGATGGAGGACGTTCGAGTATTGGTGGATATGGAGAAGAAAACCGTTCTAGTGGTGGCTATGGATATGGAGGGCGCTCTGGTGGTTATAGTAATGAGCAAAGTTTTGGAGGGTATGGTAGGGATGGTCGTGATAGTCGCTTCAGTGGTGGATACGGCTATGTTAATTAGGTTAGAAATTATCTATAAAAAACGGACACTCCTCGGATAAGGCGTGTGTTAGACAGGTGTCGTGTCCGACACTGACACGACGCTGACACATATAATTACACTAAATCGTGTGATATTTTTAAAAAATTAGTTGTGTCAGCGTGTCGGTGTCTGTGTCGTGTCCAATGTCCGTATTCATGCTTCATAGGAAATTATATGGTTCAAGGGTTTTGGTGAAACTACTGATTTCAGTTTTCACTGAATTAAACAGTTATAAATTATGAATTAAATAAGGGGCATTAGTCTATAAGTACTTATATCTAAACTTTGCACTTTTCTCTTTTTTCTTTTAGTATGCTTTTGCAAGTGTTCAGTACAACTCTTGTAAGTTGTTGTCTTTTATCTTTTCTTTAGCTTTAGTATTTTGATTAGTTACTTTGTCTGTATTAATGTATTCCTGTATGGAAATATCTGTATCTGCATTCTAGTGAAATATTAATAAATGCTATATTGATATTTTAATTGTGAGGCACAAAAAAATATATTAAAGAGACAATTATTTTAAAACAGAGGAATATTATTTATAAGATTGTAGCATCTTGTTGATAGGTGTGGATCCTATAACTTTAATTTACATTTCAATTCACTACTACAATAATGACATTTAGTAACAATTTCATCGTAACATGTGTAAAATTGTTACCTGGTATAACATATGTTTTCCAGATGTCATTGTAACATGTGAAAATTTATTACCATCGTAACATAGTGAAAAATTGTTACAATGAGTATGATACAGTCACAATAACCCATTGTGATTTTTCAAAAGCTACACTTTATAGTTTTTGTAAAATCACGGTGGATCATCATCATTCTAGCATATCCATTGTAATTTCAAACGTACACACAATGATATAGTAACAAGTACGGAAAAAAATGTTACGTCTAGTACACCTAGCAACAATAGTCAATAAAACTACAGTCAAAATAAAATTTCTTTTATTCTATTTTCATTTTATTTCATTCATTTAAGTGTCACGCATTCTCACCCATTTTCACCATCGAACTTCACTCTCTTCATTCTCGAACTCTCACACTATACCCATTCTCATATTCACCCATGGAGCTTCACACGAACTCTCACTTTGCCCATTGAACTTCACCGAATTGCATCCACAACATTGTTTGAACTTCACAGTTGTAGATCCATCGAACTTCACAATCACTTATTTAGTACACCGATCAAAATTCACCGATTTGCTGATCCAACGTCATAATCGCTCTCAGATATCTAACTCTTCGCAGATCCTCGTCATACCGATTGAATCCATCCTCTTCACAATCACTTTAGAAAGACCGAATCATTCACGTGTTTCATCTCTCAAATCAATTGAATTCAAAATCGGCTCACAACTGCTTCATTATCGTCATTTTCAAGGAATTAGGATTCTTCAGTCACTTTCAAATTCTTTGACAATCGCTTCTCGATTCAGTGAGTTTTTTATTTGTTTAATTTTATTTTGAGGGGATTATTTGTTTAAACTACAACCAAACCACATAAGAAACAACATAAAACATGTGTTGATGTCCTAAACAACGAATGTGACATGCCTGTAATATAGCTACCTCAGACTATGTTTAAAGGAGATAGAATTGCTACAACTATCCCTAAGGATGAGTCATCTCGCCTAAAGGTTCTTCTCCTCTCATTGTGGTTACCTTGCGTAACAAGCTTTCTCCCATGTGGAAATATCTTGGTAGATAGGGAATCTGTTAGCATGGGCCGCCCCAAGAGGACCATACATCAGCCCACATATCTAAGAGACTACCAGCCCAAATGAGGGTTTCCTTTTATGACACTAGAGGACAATGTCCTTGGTAACTTGGAGGATTATCTTGCCCAAATAACTCACTGTCAGTGTCATTGGTAGCTGGCAGATAAATCCAAATATTGTTTTGCTGTCTTATTTTTACCTTAGTTTTACCCTTGTACTGGGAGTGCCGTTGCTGGCCTATATGTGCTCCTTGTATCCCTTATAAAAGGGACTTGAACCATCAATAAAAGGCAGGAAAAATTTCAGTATTTTTTTCATTTTCTTAGATAGCTTAGTGATAGTAGTAGTTCCCTAACAGAATCACTTCTAGGGACAGGATTCTATGAATTTTCATTCCCTAATATTGAGGATGTAGGAAGTGTCAGATCAATATCATCTTGGGATTTAAGTCCAGGATTTTTGAAGCTCTTTTTTCTTTTTTATAGAAAAAGGATTTTAACCCTAGTGTACACCAACATGCATCAGCTCAGGTATGGGTTAGAATCTATGGCTCGTCTCAAAAATATTGGAGACCTAAAATATTATTTGCAATTGCTAGTAGTGTAGGCACTCCTATATGTACCGATGCAGTGGTGACTAAGTAAATTTATTATAGAACATCTGGTCACTTTGTGAGTTTTAGTTGATGTGGACATGTCTTTACCTTTGGAACATAAGGTTCTTATGGAAAGAAAATGTTTTGCATTTATTTTTTGTTGAATTGGACTATTATAATTTACAAGATTATTGTAATTTTTGCAAAAATATTGTCACTATATTGAAATATCGAAAACATATAAAACAAATGAAACAGAAAAACAAGCAAAGGAGAAATTTGAGCAGAGAAAATTAGGAAAAGAAGCTCAAAAGGTATTTGTCCAAACCAGGGATGGAAGGAAAGATGCATAAAACCAGATTATTTGGTTGATCTTGACAAGACATATTCTTTGGAGAATCCTGAGTTGGTATAGGAGAAACCTGGAAACAAAGACAGAGATTTAGAGCAAGTCCAAAATGATCTTGAAGGTTCAAAGAACAAGGAAAGCTTTAGTTTAGCTAGAAGAATAGAAAATTCACAAGAAGTTGCTAGTTCCCAAAACTCTAAATTTATTGATGCTAAAAATTTGGAGGATGAGGGGGATAATGATGCATCATATGAAGAAGTGATTGAGAGCACATATGGTAGTAGTTAAAAAAGATATGTAGTTCTTAAATGAAACATGGGCCAATCTAAAAGAGAAAGAACCTAATGATAACATTTTTGTGAATAACAAGGAGGTCTCCCCTGGTGATAAAGATGATAATACTAAAAAATATGATGAGGAAAATGAAGACAATGATGGTTTCAAATTGGTGACTCACCAAGGAAAAAGAAAAGTTAAAGAAAGCTAGAAAAAGCTAAGATATCAGGTAAAAGGTTGGAACCTCCAAACTTTGAGTAAATAGGCAATTACCCTTTTAAAATTGTAAGTTTTGTCAAGTACCTCCTGGACATTAACAAAACTTCAATTACCCCCCTGAAATTGCACAACGTTAATCAATTTACCTCATCCGTCAAATTCTTCTGTTATTCAACATGACGTTTTGCAAATACCCCCCTTAAGTTTTACACTTTTGTTCAAAATCCCTCCAAACTTAAAAATTTACATATTTTTTTTCTTATCCTTGACTCAAAAGATATTAAAGGCAAACAATTAATAGTTAACTTTAATACTTTAAACTCTACAACATTGCAATCCAATATAAATATTATAATCCAATATTTTAGATAACAAAAAGCAAAACAATATACTAGTCCATAACCACTTTGTAATAGTCCATAACCACTTTGTAATACTTTATTAGGTATGGAGATCCAAACTCAATAATACTTCGTTTGTGAATACAACGAGCACATGACAATCAACATAAGCATTACCCTATGGAGCCTAACACTATTTGGCAATATAGGTGTGTTTGACACCTATGTTGTTGGGAGAGACCAAGCTCTCAAATTCTTGGAGGGAGAGACCCAAGACTCTCAAATTTCCAAGGAACCCATTGTATCCAATATTCCTATTTTATCATCAATAAAAGTAAGTTATTTCTATTATATTTCTATGTTTCATATCAGTTTCTATCATGATAATTCAGAGAATCTGTCTTAAATAACTTAAATATTAAAGGTAACTGTTAATTGTTTGCCTTTAATATCTTTTGAGTCAAGTATAAGAAAAAAATATATAAATTTTCAAGTTCAAGGAGCATTTTGCAAAACGTCATGTTGACTAACAGAAGAATTTGACAGAGGGGGTAAATTGATTAACGTTGTGCAATTTCAGGGGGTAATTGAAGTTTTTGTTAATGTCAAAGAGATAATTGACGAAACTTACAATTTTGAAGGGGTAATTCCTATTTACTCTTGAAACTTTTGCACTGAAGTGCATTTTTTTGGAATATGAGAACTAAGCTAACTCCTCTGCAAGATTAGCATTAAAGATATTAATTAGTGCTTGTTGTTGAGCCTTGGATGAATATTGCTAATTTCCCTTCTAGGTGGATATCCAGAAAGAATCTCAAACTTTTTGCTATGAATGATAGAAATAATCTTCCTAATTTATGGTGCATTTGTGCCAGTGGCGAATCCAGACTTTAGATATATGTGGGGTTAAAATTAAAAAAAAAACAATAATATAAACTATATTAAAAATAAGAAATAACATTGTTTGATACAGTACATTACAATGAAAATCGTCTCTTATCCATTGGTTGAAAATGAGTTAAAATGACATTATTGCTAATTGTTAAAAGAACGTCTCTTTCTATATAAGTTACAAGACAATCATTTAGCCACTGATCATCCGTTTTGTTACATAGGTTACTCTTCACAACTTTCATAGCTGAAAAAACACGTTCAACACTTGCAGTTGCTACGACAAGAGCAAAGCCAACTTCAAAAAATTATAAATCATAGCAAATGTGTTGCAGTTATTTGTTTCCACAAGTTTTACACAAAGATCTGAAATTTGAGAGAGGAAAAGAAGATGCGCGCATGGAGAGAAGGGAAAAAGAGAGTTTACACCACTGTCTTGTTTTCTCTTGTGTATTTATCTATTATTAAAATATAAAAAATAGGGGAAATGGCATGTGGGGCTTTAGCGCCACATAGCCACAATGTGGATCCGCCCTTGATTTGTGCTTTTCACCTTGATCCTGATGTGGTGTCAGTTGATGATCAACAAGTGTCTTTTACTGTGAATGATAACGGGAATATTTTTGGTTATTTTTTTAATATATATTTCAACTAGAAATATAACAAGAAGAGCTTTATGTGATGCTTTGTCTTTTTTTCTTGCCCAACACCCGATTCCTTGGTCCTGATAGGTGATTTTAACTTTATTTTGGTTGCTCATGAGTATGATAGTTATCACAGTCCTTCTAGGCAACCTATTCAAGAATTCTAAGACTAGACAAATTCTAATAATCTACTGTATTTGCCAACAAGGGGAGCTTATTTTGCTTGGACAAATGGTATAGGGGGTTCTAGACTCACAGGATGAAGATTGGACAAATCAATTTGCAATCATTTTTGGCTTAACTTTTCTAGTACTGTTACTTGCTCCACTCATAACAAAGTCAGATCAGATCATTATCCATTGCTGATATATTTTAATTATAGTGATGTCAATATGGCTTCTCAATTTAAAGTTATGATTATGAAGATGTTGACTCTCCATAAGGATTGCAAAGATGTGGTTAAAACATCATGGATCACTCAAGTTTGTTGATGTCATATGTTTGTTTTGAATCAAAGACTAAAGATTTTGAATAATAATTTGAAGATATAGAACAAGACTACATTTTGGCAATGTTCACTCTAATGTGCCAATATTTGAACAAGCTCTTCATGATATTCAAGAATAAATTCAAAACTCTTGAAGTACTTATAATTTTCTTAACCAAGGGAGCATAGCTCAAATTTATTTCGAAGATGCTTTATCTAAAGAATACCACCAAACTAATGGAGATTGGAACGCTACTTACTTCCACAGACCAAAATAAAAAATACCACCAAACTAATCACAACCATGAGGGATGGAGACAATACCGTAAATGGTTTAAGGCATATTGCAAATCATGTCACAAATGATTTTCAAATCTTTTTTTTGTACCGACTTTTTTTTTAGCAGGATGACAGTCTTATGGAGGAAGTTAATTCAAACCTAGTTGTTGATAGTGTGAAAAACATGCTTACCAACACTCCATCAACAAAGGAAAGTCATCATGTAGTGTTTGTTCTCAATAAAGATAACGCCCCTGGACATATGGATTTGGAGCTGTGATCCATCATTCTTACTGAGAGCTTATTGATCGGATTTAGACAAATGTACCAAATCGTTTACCAATTAATAAGTAGAGTATCGTATCCATAGACATTGTCGTTTCAACCAAACAATTCACGTTACTTATTTGGGAACAATAAAATAAATAAAAGATAAGGGTTTAGAGTTTTTCAATTTAATCTGTTTGCAACAGAGTAAAGTTTACCTGTTTTGATTGTAGAATGTTAGCGGCGGTTACGATTCTTCGAATCGCCTCTATTTAGTTGTTGGAATTACATAACGATCAAGTCTTATTCATGCTATTTATCGTTGTCTATGTAAGTGATGAGTTCATGGAGTTTTACTACCTATCAGTTGTCGAGTTGCACCTGCTGATCACATGAGTAGGTACGTGTGGTGTCTTACTCTCTCAGAGATGTCGGTTCATTCCCCTTCAGCTGTCGAGTTGATCCTGCTGATCACGCGGTACGTATGCGTGGGGTCATACTCTCTCAGATGTATTTGAAACATAGACTTGAATTAGCGTTCCTAAAATTTACAAAGGTACGATCCCAATGTGTTGGAACAAAGGGTGTTTCACAATATCACCTCTTGAGTTTTGATGATAACAAGGTATTAAAAATTATCAATTGGATATGCTAAACATTTGTTCAAGTGTACAGGATCATAATCAAAGTACTATTC
>Ga0228710_1012211_pt1 | contig 10733 bp, 8 predicted proteins | sample MedpolnodulmetaG_FD_177995 | JGI IMG/M metagenome (GOLD analysis project Ga0228710, IMG submission 177995) | Root nodule microbial communities from Medicago polymorpha collected in Santa Monica, California, United States - pink nodules | ecosystem: Host-associated > Plants > Roots > Nodule... | reverse complement strand
ATGCTCAAACCCGTTGGGGGCTTGATGCCCTGTGAGCCTACGCTCAATTTGTTGGGGGCTTGATGCCCTGATTGGTACCACATGCATGCTGCATAGTCAAGTTGTCTAAGTTGTTTAAGTTGGAGTCGTGTTGTCTAAGTTGTCGAAGCATTGTCGTGTTGTCGAGTTGTGATAAATGTAATGAGATGCATTGAAAGTTGTGTAGTTAAAATGATGGAATACTATGTTGTTGTTTATGATGTTTTAAGTTGTTAATTTATGTTGATGAATTATATTCTTATTATTATTGAATATGTATCTCACCCCTTCTGTTGAAATTGCCGCCTTGTGGGCAAGTGCAGATATTCAGGACTAGCTGCAGTTGTGAGTCGACTCCCTCATGGTCTTTTAGGATGCTCTGATACGTAACGGGGAGGGTTTTATTGTCGCGTTGTCCTTGTTACGTATTTTTCTTGAGATTTCATGTTGAAATAATTTAGTTGGATTTTGTATTAATGTTGAACACGTTGAGACCTTAGAGTCATATTTTGGTTGAAAAGATTTATGAATATTATTTCCGCTGCGAGATTATTAAAAATGTTATTAGTTGATGTTTACTTTATTAATAGAAAATTTTACTCTATTATATAAGTATTTTACGAAGTGTAGCATTCCGTATACGTTGTAATACTCTGATTTACATTGTTGGGAATACGGGGTGTTACAATATGAAAACCTGGTAAAGTACTTATGGGTAAGGGCTGAGATTTACGACAAACATGCAGCAAAGGCTGAAGAAGATCACATGGTATTGCTAAACCCTGAACTAAAAGGAAAGTCAAGTGCTGAAATGGGTCTAAAGAAATTTAAAAGGACTGAGATTCATTCAAATGTAATGGGAATTCCAATCACCATTACCGAAGAAGTGATTGGGAAAGCATGTAGAAGAAATGTTGAGAGAGCATTTCAATGGAAACTCAACAAGAAGACCAGTGATTGGATACAAGTGGTAAGACAATCGCTTTTCAAAGGCAAGAAGGATGGAAAGTACAGTGACATGGAAAAAGAACACAAGGTTCTTCAGAAGCTGATGCAAGAATGTTTTCTACCCAAAGGAGGAGGTGTAGATCAGCCTTCTTTAGAACACAAAGTGTTTTTACATTTCTTGATTACGTTTGAGAAAGTAAATCTACCCAGATACTTATTCCATCACATGCTATGGGCACTGGAACAAAGCCAACAAAAGAATAGAACATTTGTGCCATATGGAAGATTGCTTTCTAAGATTTTCCATCAAGGAGGAATGCTGAAGGTCCTTAAGTTGTCAAAAGTTGTTGATGATAACCAGCTAGGAACTGTGGTTGGAAAGTACATAAATGGCTCAACTATGTACAACATGCGTCTGGTGAAGACTGTTATCAAAATGGATACTGACTTGCAGGAATCAAATATCCGATCAAATCTGATGGATAATTTTCCTCCCATTTGCAAGCAAGATCCTCCAAATGTTAGAGCTCATTATATGTATGAGCACTGGAAGGCTACTGGGGAAACTATCAAGTATAGTGACATCCCAGACACCATGTATGGTGGCTCTCTACTAGTTGCTTCCAAGAAAAGGAAAGCCAAGAATAGTGCATCTTCAGCAGCTATTGAGGAAGAAGCTTCTGAACCAGAACAGAAGAAGGCTAAGAAAACTAAAGATGCTCCTCAAGAACAGTTGGTTGGTTCTGATATGCCAACCATTCAAGAAGAAGTTCAGGACCTAGAACCTGCTAGAAAACTGAACAAGAGGACAAGGAGTGACAAATCTGTTGGTACCTCACAGCCTCTACTTCCTCAATCATCCATTCCTAAGAAAGAAAGGAAGAAAGCTGTCAGGAAACTGAAGGAAGCAAGCCTTGAAGAAGAAGAAGAAGTTGCAACTGGGTTGGTAACCAGAGAGATTAGAAGGAAGAGAGCTGCAGAAGAAGCTGCCTTACAAAAAGCTCTTGAAATTGCTCGAGGAATCGAAGTTCCCGCTGAAGTTTTGCTAAAGGAATCATCAGTTGAAGATGCTCATAAGGTGATTGAGCTAACAGAGAATCTTCAACAACTGGTAAGGGCTGGTGATTTGTTGGATGCTGCTGAAGAAGAAGTTCAGAGGAAGGAAGCTGCCTGTTCAGAAGCTGATGCTTCAGAAGCAACATGAGGTAATATTGATTCACACAACTTCTCTAATACAATAGAAATAGAATCTAGTTCAACCTCAGTGTCAACCTCTTCAGGTATAGACAATATTCCTTTGAGTAGAGTCTATGTAAACTTACATAAAAACTTGTCCCCATCACCATCCACCAAACACCAGAAAAAGCCTGATGATGATGCATATGTGCCTATGTATCCATCTGTTCTTGAAAGAATAGGTGAGATATCACAAATGAGACTGGATGTTTGTGCAAGACTACCTACTGATCATCCCTTTCAACCTCTAGTGATTGAACCACTTCAATCTATTCCTGTTGATGCAAAGGTTGTAGGTGAACCAGCAGTGCATGAGTCTGCAAATCATGAAGAATCATCACTATCTCATCCCAAACCAACTACCCAAACTTCTAATCCATCTGTTTTGGTTGAACTGGTTAATCACTATTCAGGTGAATTACTAGGATTTGAGCCCAACCTAGAAAGAGCCTCTGAAGCAGCTTCTGATGAAGTTACTTTAGAAAGCCCCCAACAACAAGAACCTAACTCAGAAATTGCCACAAACACTTGCACTGAACATATTCTTATTCTTGAACCCATAAGTGTAGCCCAAGCTTCAACTGAGACTACACTTAACCCTGCTGAACCTGAACAAATAATCATAGAACATGTTGTGAATGAGGCCCCCACCCAAATTGGATCAACTTTAGCCTAATCCTCACCATTTGTTTTAGAACATGTCAATGATTCACCATTTGTTCTTAATCTAACCATTGCTATTGAAGCCAACACTTCAACCATCATACCTACTGAACCTACCCAACTTGCTGACAACTTATCCACAGACTTACCTTCATCTTCCACTCAAAATTGTCCACTTGACCAAACCACAAATGTCTCATTCCCTTCTACCCTTTTACTAGATTCTACTATATTTCAAGAGGTGTGTGAGAAAATTTTTAAGGATCTGAACAAGTTGGTGAAAAACAGAAACAACCTTGTCCATGCAAATGATTATGTAGATGAATGGACAAGACTGATAATCAGAGTAGACTATGTCATGTGTGAGCTTCAGAAGACCTCCTTGGAAGCACATGATAAAGTTGTGAAATCATTAATGAGAGGTTTTCTGAAGTTGTCAAGAATATGGAGCATATAGAAGTCAACAGGAAGAAGGAGAAACACAAACTTTACATATCAGACACTCTTATCTTCTTGGATGCTTCTGGAATTATATCTTCAGGTGTTAATTCTAAGCATCTGGATTTCCACTGGTTAACCAAGCTAAAAGTCCAAACAGATTCCCCAATACTTGAAAAGTTGAAGAATGATTTTGAGCTCGAGAAAAAGAACAAGAGCTTGAATAAGGAACTCCTAGTGCAAAGGTTGCTACTAGTTGAGTATAAAAGGCAAACAGAAGCTCAGCTGGAAGAAGCAAGATTGAGAGAAGCCAATCGTATCAGAAGCAACAGTGAATTTAGAGAAGAGATGAAGAAGCAATTAGAGACTACAAACAGCTTAATCAGAGATCTGATGGAAATGATCCAAAAACAAGCTAAGCCTTATTTGCACACCATTTAGCTTGTTTATTTCCTTTGTTTGTACTTCTGAATATTTTCTGCTTCTGAACATGTCTATGCTTCTGAACTAACTTTCTGTGCTTCTGAACTCTTTTTGAATCTGCCTTATTTTCATTAATTTTCTCACAATATATTCTCATCTCTTTTTTGTCTTTATTTTAATTTTTTTTGTTAATGATAAAAGGGGGAGTAGATGTATAGTATTTATAGGCTATGGGCCCCATTAATTTAATCCTAAACAAGTTAAATTAATAGGACATTGTTCTTATCTCTTAGTCTATTTTATTGTGAGATTATTCTGAGTGTTATTACGTTGTAATGGTAAATTTAATCAACATGGATAGAACTCAGGGGAAGCTTACAAACCTCACCTTAAAGTACTATTAGAGTCAGGAGGAGCTTACAAACCTCATACCCTTATAGTCAACGTGTTAATTAGATTAACAACAATTGAACATTTTAAATACTAATGTTTGTCACCATCAAAACAGGGGAGATTGTTGGAACAAAATGTGTTTAACATTACCCTTTGAGTTTTGATGATAACAAGGTATTAAAAAAATTGTCAATTGGATATGCTAATATTTGTTCAAGTATGTAGGACCATAGACAAATTTAGTGTCTATTTTTAAAGCATAGGTTTTGAAGGAACAAACGAGAGTAATGGAATCAACAAGTAGGAAGCTTGAAGCATCTGAAGACACAAAGCTCCTGAATAGCTGACGTCATCAGAGGTTCTAAAGACAAAACACTCCTGAAGAGGTGACGTCATCAGAAGCAACATCACCAGAAGCTGAAGATCATCAAGAGCTGAAGATCATCAGAAGCTGAGAGAATTAAAGCTTCAAAGGCTATTGAAATGATTTAATCTTGTCTATTGTAGCAGAAGACTAGAAGAAAGAAGCAACGGCTTATTCAAAAGGATTTGAATGCATTGGATCCTTTTCCGTTGGAGAGAGTTGACAAAGTACAATTGTACGAAGTGTACAACCACTATTTCCACTACTCTGGTTGTGTCTGCAACAAGACAAGAACAACAGTTGCCTGCACCATTGTCCCTTCAGACCTGGAACGAATTTGAAATTGATCCTTCATAGGACAATAACCATATCAGGCAAAAGATCATTGATGATTTGATTAAGCTTCAAACGGCTCTTTTTGACGCGGTGGCAATTCACAACGTCTCTTTCACACCTCTATATAAAGGAGTGAAGACTTAGAGATTTAACAAGACTCAACAACAATTTTAAAGTGTCAAAACTCTGCTGAAATTGTTCTGCATCAAAAGTTCACCTAGAATTTCTCAACAACTTTCATATCTTAGAAGTTCTAGAGTCTTAAAGAGTCTGTATCTGATTTGTATTGTGAACACCACTGATTGTATATCAAGTGTTCAACTTCAAACATATTTCTTTGTAATTCTGTTTGAATAGAAGTCTTTTGCTTGTGTGCTTGAGCAATAGAAGTCTCTTGCAGTTGTGCTTCAGCATTGGAAGTCTCTTGACTGTGTTCAGGAGCATAGGAAATCTCTTGCAGTTGTGCTTGAGTAATTTGAAGTCTCGTGCTAGTTGTAGCATTGAGCAGTTATAATTTGATATTACATTTTAGTGAACTCTCCTTGGAAGTGCAAGGGGGACAGGACTACTTCCGGTTTGTGGAAGGAACATGTATAATTACTTTGTGTCTTTCTTCTCTCTCTCTGTTTTTATCTGCTGAAATTAGATTCTGATTATCACTTCAGAAGCTAAACTCTATCTGCTTTTGATCAGTGACTTCAGTAGGAGAAACGAAGAAAAAGCTAACACAATTCAACCCCCCTTCTTGTGTTTTTCTCACCTTCAAATTCTGGTGACCTTTTACCTAAACCTACAACATATAGAAGATTAATTGGAAGACGTCTATATTTGACTCACTCAAGACCCGAGATATCTTATGCAGTAAGCAAACTTAGTCAGTTTTTGGCTGCACCAAGAACCGATCATATGTCAGCTGCTCTACATGTTCTTAAGTTTCTTAAGAATAATCTTGGCAAAGGTCTTTTCTTCAGTGCCTCTTCATCTTTAACTCTCAAAGAGTTCTCATATTCTGACTAGGGTGCTTGCCCTGACACTAGAAGGTACACTACAGGTTTTTGTTTCTTCCTAGGAGAATCTCATATTAGTCGGAAAACCAAGAAACAAACTGTTGTCTCCATATCATCTTCTGAAGCTGAGTACAGGGCTTTAGCACAAGCCACTTGTGAAGGCCAATGATTGTTATATCTTTTGCAAGACTTTCTTGTCCCTCATCCATCACCTATTATCATCTATTGTGATAATCAGTCAACATAGCATATAGCTCTAACCCGGTTTTCTATGAGAGGACAAAGCATATTGAGATTGACTGCCATGTAGTACGAGACAAAATCCAAACATGCATGCTTCATCTTTTGCCAGTTTCTTCAAAAGAGCTAGTGGCAGACATATTGATTAAATCTCTCCATCCATGGACCTTTCAACATTCTACAGCACAAGCTTGGCATGATTGACATCCATTCCAGCTTGAGGGGGGATGAAGAAGTTAGTATAAAGAAAAGTTAGTTAGTTAACTTGCACTGCAAGTTAACCACTTGTAATTGTTTCTTAACTATAGTTAGTTAGAGAGTAACTAGAGTTAGTTGAGAGTTATAAGATTACCTTTTCTATATATACTCTTCACGTACTACTTGTATAGTTCAGTTTTGTATGAAACAATTCAATGAGAATAAACCTTTCTTCTTTCTCAAGCTTTTTCTCTCCATTAATGGAGTTTTACTTCCAGTTTTCACAGGGTGGGTTCATGAGTGTTGCGTGTGTGCAACGTGCGATTTGGGAAAGAAGACGGAAAAGGAAAACGTGCTTTTTTCTGTTGAGAAAACAAAAAATATTGGGCTAGGCTAAAAAAAATAAAATTGGGCCTGAGCTGGTGTGGCTATTGCCACACCCTGCCCTGCTCAGGCCCGCCCCTGGTGGTGCTGATTACGTCTTTAAGTTGGATGAAGATTTCTAGTTTAGAGTTATATACTACACTAGAACTTTTTTATATTTTAAATTGCTCGTCTTGTTTAAAAAATAATATTTGTGTTATGTTGATGTGTTTCTGTCCTTTTTATTCTTGAGTTCATATTCTTAGTTTTATTTTTCTCATAGTTTTTTGTATTTAGGTTCAATTCCATGTATAAAAGCAGTTTACAAAGTAAGATAAATAAAATGAAAACCAAGTAACAGAGGAGATGGAAATTGTTGGCAACTAATGATAAAAACTAAGATGTGTCTTACTAGTGTAAGAACCCAATGACGTGCATATAGGATAATAAAATCATTTTTGAATGTGTAATTTAACATGTGTAATAGAACATGTTAATCAAGTTTTGCTTGGCTTTGTTTCCCATCAAATACAATTCATCATTTACATGGACAAAACCTCTTAATGGTATGTTGAAATTTAACATAGCATTCTCTAATTATATAATATGGCTGGCATAGTAACGTGTTTTACGTGATAAAATGGATACATTATTCCGTCGAAATTTGACAACTACTCTTGGAGAATTTACTCAAATCCAAAGAAGGTTTTATGGGAAGGAGACTCAGAGGGCAGAAGGATAAATTGGGTAAGTTGGGATAAAGTATGTCTATCAAAAGAAGGAGAACTTGGAGTAAAGATTTACAACCGTTCAATTTATCTCTATATTAAGCAAATGGGGTTGGAGATGTTTGTTAGATGAGAATGCTATTTGGCAGATAAATTGCTTAGTTTGGAAAGTGAAAGTGGTAGAAGGATGGACTTGATTTCGTGGCGAGTTTATATACAATTGGAAGGGATTTTGAAGGTGAATCTAACTGGTTTAGAAATACAATTAGAAGAAACGTAGGAAGTAAGGAAAATACTGAATTTCGGAAGGAAGTGTGACTAGGACATGAAAGTTTCTCTCATGAATGTTTCAATAGCGCAGAAAAGAATCAGTGATAGAAAGCTCTCATGATTGGAGCTGGATTTTGCTTTGAGGCCTGAATAAAAAATGAACGTATGGAAGTGGCAGATTTGGTGTCTATACTTTCTGGCGTGGAGCTGTAGACTGATGTGGAAGATAGGTGCAGCTGGAGTTTTGAGGATGGCATAGGATTCACTGTCAGTGGGTGTTACCGGTTGTTGTGTAGCCTGTGGTTGCACGATGATTTCGACGACTATTTTCTCACAGAAGTGTAAAGATTGTGGATTACTCAAGGTAATCAGAACCGGACTGGACATCAAACCGGTAAAAACATGGGTTCAGGGTTTTAAGGTCCCACCGGGGTCGAACCGTTTTTAATAAAATATCACATTTTTATATAAAATAGGTAGCATTGGACTAACTGGGGTCCAACCGGTCCGGTTCGGTTTTAATTACATTGGGATTACTGCAGTACCGTCAGAGATATGCGCATTCAGTTTGAGATTACTCCAAGACAAAACACCAACGTGGGTTGAATTGTGGCGAATAGGCATCTACTACTATCCTAAGAAAATTAATTACTACCATTCTTCCGTAATTATCCTTCATAATACTCACTAAATCCCTGGTTTTATGGGTCAAACCGTCTTTTTGTTATACTAATCTGTTTTTTCCATCTCCTAAGTCTACCTAATTAATATGCACTCAGAACCTTTTGTTTCCCAATGCATATTACTTCGGCCAATGAACCATTTGTATTCAAATGCATAATACCTTTTCTCTTTTTATTATCGGATATCCTCACAGGCTCACACACGTAAGAGAAGTTCTTTTCTCTTCTCATTTCATTTGTTATCCTCACACAATTCATTAAAGTCCATTTTGTAATTACCAGTAAGTTCATTTATCTTCCTACATTCAATTTTTCATATTCATCTCCATTCCGTCTTTAACGTTTTCAATTGTAACGTTTTGGGTTGTATTCTTCATGTTTTTTTTTTATTTGAAGTTAACCCCAACAAGTTACTCTCTTCGTCTCACAATAATTTTCTCTTTACCCATTTTTCTTTTTCTCAAAATAATTGTCACTTTAGAATACCAAGGGAGCATTTATTATTTTTTCATTATTATACTCTTATTTATTGAATTTCATCCAACTTAACTACCTCATTAACTACAATTAATAAATGTGTTTTAGTAAATGACACCAATTTTACCGTCAAAATCAACACAATTAACCGTTTCTTTAATAATCGTGCATAAACCTTAAACGACTATTATTTAGAGACAGAGAGAGTAGATGATTATAATGGATTCAAGTGTAACCCCAACATTTGTTTTAGATTGATGGATTTTTAAAAACAAAATTTGGGTTAAATCTTACGTTTGTTCCGGTATGTTTATTGAAGTTTAAATTATTTGTAATATGGTATTTTATGTGTAATCCGAGTGAAAAAGAGTATTTTTTTTACTATATTTCATAATATTATCAATATAATTATTTTTTCCATGTAATAAATAATCGTAATGTGACGCGACCGTGTGAATGCATTGGTCTTTCACTAGTTATTAGTGATGTACACGAACAAATGTTTAGTTTTATGTTTTAATCTATACTATATAAATTTGAGGGTTTTTCTCGAAGATATATAAGATCATCCACAATAGAGCACTCCACTTTGAGTGCTTAAATGGATTCTCTTTGTCCACATCATTCATTTTATAATAATATTAAATAAACACCACTATCTATTTTATTCGATTAAACTTAGATTGTAGAAGTCTATTTCTTATGTGATTGAGCAAAGAAAGTCTCTTGTATGTTTGAGAAAATTGTAATCTAGTGAGATTATAGTGAAAATTCCGTGGAAGTACACTGGGACTTGACTACTCTCAACTTATGAGAGGAACCAATATAAATTTGTTTGTGTCGTCTCTTTCCCGCCTCTCTCTCTCTCTCTCTCTAAACACTTAGAAAAGCGTTTGAAAAAGCCAACACAATTCAACTCCCCCTTCTTGTGTTTTTCTCGATCACCTTCATCCCTGACTCCGGTATACTTACCCGCTACACGATCCATACCTAACGAGGATGAAAAATTGAACCCCATCCCCGTTCCTTACGAGTTCGGGTATCCCCGTCCCAACAACAAATCATTTTTGTTGAATAAAAGAAGTTTTTTTCCAAGCCTCGAGGGCAATATTGTAATGCATTATTCATCAATATGATCACTTTAACATGTTCTTGATGGTATGATTTAGTTGCTCCTTTAAATATCAATAGAGGTTTTTATAATATGGCAATTATCAAACCAAATAACATGACATATCAACTCTTCCAAAAAAGCGGCATATCAACAATTGGGACTTGTTTGGGTATGGGTTAGTGGTGGGTAACTATATCCTCGTTACCTATCTTGTACCTTTATTTTAAAATCGGGAAAAACTCAAACGCAATTAAAGTGGAGAAAACCCGTCAAATCGGGGTTCGACGTACTAGTACACTTCCTAGTATTTTGACATCACTTGTCTATTGTTTGTTTTACCCCCCACTCATAAGCTGCCAATAAACAACTACAATCATGTAAACACTACCAACTTTTAATTATATACCTTTCAGTAATCACATGAACTGAACAGTTCTTTATACAAGTCTCTCTGGATAAAAGAAATACTTTGATATTACTAATTACAACAGAACTATCAAGGGGCACATGTTATATTGCAATTTAGATTGAAAACATTTTTGAGTTAATTAATCATGTCTCCCTAGGGTCTATTGCCAATCATTCGAGGTGAAGTATATTGGAGGCAGATATATCTTGTCATCAACACAAGAGTTTGAAGACCTTTTTTCAAAGACTAACGCAAGGAAGTTCGAAATAAAGATGCTCAAGACCATTCAAAAACTTTAATTGCATTATTTCCTAAAACAAGACGTCAATGCAAGGTGGGAGAAGAAGTTTTTGAAAAATGGTTAAGGGAACTTTAGCACCTAACATTAAAAGTAGAAGAAAAAACTAGCAGAAGAAGAAGACTCT
>Ga0228710_1012210_pt1 | contig 10735 bp, 3 predicted proteins | sample MedpolnodulmetaG_FD_177995 | JGI IMG/M metagenome (GOLD analysis project Ga0228710, IMG submission 177995) | Root nodule microbial communities from Medicago polymorpha collected in Santa Monica, California, United States - pink nodules | ecosystem: Host-associated > Plants > Roots > Nodule... | reverse complement strand
CAAATAGCCATCTTGTACAATTGTTCAAAGCAATTAATCAAACACAACTATTCAAAGCAATCAATCAAGCTCAAGTTGTTTTTACAATTTTATCCGTTTATCTTTCTCCCTTTATTTTTATTTTATTTTTACATTTCCTATAGTTCAGTTCAGTATCTAAATACCTTCGAAATATATCTATTAATTTTGTGGACCTTTTCTATCCAAATTATTTTTTATTTAAAATTAAAAACAAACCATCTGAATATTAAAACTAAAAAATTAGATAAACTCAAATAACATATATTTTATGAAATTGAAAAGAAAAAAAACAATATCTACAGTATAATACAGATACAAAAACAAAAGAAATAGAAAAGCAGAAAGTAGTGTCCATCTTTTAGCCATTATATATGTTAAGGACTATAGAGGAAACCTGAAATTGCATTGACTCCATTAAGACATGTTCGAAAGAAAGATATTGTATTTTTGTTTGAAGGATGAGAGGCTATCACTTTCTCCTCATCATCTATGAAATGTCCTAATTTCCACTCAGATAATAAAGGCACATTTAAGGTTGAGTTGTTGTGATGTTTTTCAGACATTGTACAACAGAAAAAAAAACTAGAATTGTTGATGGAAAAAACTTGGATATTATCAAATACTTATACTTAAGTTTCAAAAGCTCAAAGGTTTCACATATTCTATAGATAGATAAACAGTGATCTATACCAGAAAATAAAATACAAGTGTGTATGGCGGTTACTGGACCAAGGCCACATGTGAGCATCACGTGTTGGTCAAAAGGGAATCTCAAAAACCCTAAGTTGCTTGGAAAAAAACAACAAGCAACGTGAAGCAGCCATGAAGTCTGCAGGGTGAGATAAGAAATTTAGCTGCGGCTGCTGCATAAAGAGAATGAAGAATATTTTGGGTTAAAGTTGTAGAGAGTATATAACAAACTTGTTCTGTTTAGCTACAAAATTTAGGAGAGTGTTTTTCCCAACCAAACCTAGTTCGAATTATGAAATACAAGATTTTAATGTATTTTTACATTGTGTGAATTATAGAATACGACATGTTGTAGGACGCATGAGAAGTCACGAGAGTGGAAAAAGAATTTCTCTAAAGGTAGAATATGGTTTTTATCATTTAACCAATAAAAGATCCGTGTTTTCGCACGGTCAGGTAACATTGCGGATTTTATATAAAAAATAATATTTTTTTTTGAGTAAATAGGCAATTTCCCCTCGAAATTGTAAGTTTCATCAACTATCCACCTGAAATTAACAAAATTTCAATTACCCCCCTCTGAAATTGTATAACGTTAATCAATTTACCCCCTCCGTCAAATTTTTCTGTTAACTGTTTACGGTTATGATCAAATACCCCCTTGAAATTTTGCACTTATGTGCAAAATGCCCCCTAAACTTAAAAATTTATATTTTTTTCCTTACCAAAAATCATACATCCAGTTCTTCAAGTAGTATATTGTACCTATTGTCATCAAAATTCTATTCACAAGAACATGAATGAATATATGCCAAAGAAATAATGGTTTTGTCATGTGAAGCCTTTCCATACATATTTCATATTTATCAACAAGAAGCAAGATAATTTTTTTACAAAGAAGGTAAAACTAAAAACCAAACATTAAAAAGATATCAAACTGTTGAAATAAACCAAGACAAGAATGCCATAGCAGCAGAAAATTAATATCTATCACATAACTCTGTAGGACAATGTGATCTATCGGCTTCATGTAGAAGATCTGTGACACAATCTATTTAACATGCTGCAGCTAATCCCATTTCCTGCATTATAAAAATTATATCATTAATTAAGTTGCAAATTCACAAACCTAAGCCTTGTTTCTTCTTCCTTCTGCAAATATATTAACCTATGAATTTTCTTTATGGACACAATATTATCAAAGACTTGTGTATTTTATGAGTTCATACTCTAACATAATTACCAACTTGTGTAAAAAAAGTCTTCTATATATTATATATTTAAAACACATGAGAGTAACATACCTTCCATAATAATTTATGACCAATAGCTGCATAAACATACATTCCATAAAGATTTATACGATCAATAATTGTTAATAGTTTGCCTTTAATATCTTTTGAGTCAATGATAAAAAAAATATATAAATTTTCAAGTTCAGGGGTACAAACAAACACAACCGTGATTGTAAACAGAAACACCACCCTTCCGAAATGACGGAGGCAAGCTGCGAACACAACCCACCAACATAGATTTGGAGACGAAACATACAAAAAAACCCAAACAGAAAGCTGGCCATGAAAATGAACCAACAACCCACTACATCACTAGCGACCCACCAAGACGAAACAAAAACGCAAAACCCACCGGAGCCACGACGACAAGCAGCGAAGTGAACCCACAACTAACCGAACGGAACCCAAACCCAGCAACCAGCTATGATTAGCATTGCATCCAGCAGCAAGATAAACTCACAAACCATCGCGTCGGCAAAAGGAGAAACTTCGGTGAAGACAAAACAAGTCGCGGCGGCGTCGACGACTGAAACCCCATAAGGGGGGTTGGTGATGGAAGCCATCCAAGACAAGCAACCACCACCATGTTTCAGATCTACATCTTTGATGAACAAAATTTGGATTTGGGAGAAGAAGAAAATGGTACGGTAATGTACTGTATGTTAGAGAGAGGTGGGAGACTTTTTCTAGAGAGAAAAACCAATTAAACTGTTAATATTGTCGAATATTCACAAATATCAAATGAAAATTATCAGTATTAATTCAATGTTTCTATTAAATATTTTTATCATATATATACAACAATCTGTACTTTTTTAGGAAAAAAAAAAAACCAGTTGTGAATTTTTTTTATTTTTTGAAACTAACCAGTTGTGAATTTTATTTGCTTATATATGCGAAAACAAATTTTTATGTACATATATGATAAATTTTATATGTTTATATATGCAAAAACAAATTGTATATATTTTTGTTCTCAAGAGGATTTATTTTTTTGTAATTTTGTTTTTAGTTACCATCAGAAACTAAACACTAATTAGACAAGATTCCGAGATCAACGTCTATTTTATTGTTTGATCTTTTTAATTCAATTCTCTTATTTAGTTATGTTATAATCTCTATTTTATTTTATTATGCAAAATTCTTAATGTTATTCAACTGGATTAGGGAGTGTGACATACCTAGAACCTATGACTGAACATAGAAACATAGCAAACACTCCCTTCAGAACGTCACATATTAATCTTAATACCCCCTTTGCTAAGGTAGACGAGATAGGGGTGCCCGTTTGTAGAACTAATAAGGTAATATTTGATAAATATTTGACAAGTGTACAAAAAACTATCCAAGTAATAATATTAAATTCGTACCCACGAGGACTGGTGTTAACTTTTATTTGGTAATTTCATCATTATAAAGGATGTATTCAATTTGAGGGTTGCCCAAAGCAAATAGTTTGGTTCGATAACATTAACTAATAGAAAAGCACAATAAAAGTTGGTTTAGAAATTTAATTAGACGAATGATTAGACCGATCGAATCCTCTAATGCTCGCCATATGATAATTTGCACCTCTTTCCTATCACTGTTTTGCTAGTCTAACGATATATTAACAAAGTAGTTCTAATCAATCTCTAGAATTAGAACTCTCTCCTAAAGTCACAACCTCTTAATCTTTTAAGTGAATGCAAAACCATTGAAGGTTTTCGCAGACCGTTAATCTCTAGAACATAACGCAACAATTGTCTATCTCTAGCTTAATTAATTAAGTTAATCAGATTACTTAGATCAGATTCAAACACTAGGGCTAATAGTCATTCAAATTCTATGATCAATTCATACATACAAGATGCTAGGGCTAATAGTCATTTAGAAACATATAAAAAGTATTAAACTCAAGATTAACTGAATAAGACTACATCTTCATTGATAATCAAGAGAGTTCATACAAATTACATAGCCATATAGCTTACAAAACTTTCATCCAAGGCTTAACCACATGGAATTTAGTTACCCATAGCTAAAGTATAAACAACTAATAAAAAAGAAGGATTCATTACATAGATTGGAGGACTGACTATGAGGTTTGATGGTCTCCCTCTGATTCTCCAGTTCTGCAGATCCAAAAACGCCTTTTTCTCCTCAAAATTGTGAACCCTTGGCTCAGAAACACACATGGCTTTTATAGAATTAGTTTTTGTAACGTAAAATCGTGTCTCAATTTTTAGAAATCGTGGCCCGTTTTTTGTCTAATTAAAAAGCTCAAAATTTCATCAAAATCTGGTCATAATCATGGCCCGATTTTCCAAAATCGTAACCCGATTTTGGTTTTCCTAGTCTCCTTTTATTTTGTCATTTTCAGCTGTCAGCTGTCCAAAACTGCTAAAAACTAAACTAAAACACATAAAAACAGCTGTCATCAATATGGAACATGTTATGAACTTCAAAGATTCATATACGAAGTTGGAGCCTTTAGATGACAATTTCGAAATACCAATTATCCTATGTTTCAATTAGCTCTAAGAGAGTGAGGCCCCAATCTAATATGTTGCGTGTGCACCTATCGACCCAAGTAGGCTTGACGACCTTACACCCTTCAACGTTGGGTATAACTTTAGAGTGATCAACAGGTGAAACTTTACAGCTGGAGGGACATAATGCCCCACGAGCTCATAACTTAAATAGAACCATTGTCTTATAACTGAATGAAGAGTTGTTTGTTGAATCTAACAAGAGAATAGAGAGGATTCGAGAAATCTTAACCGCCACTAACATTCTGCAATCAAACCAGGTTACTTACTTACTACTGCTATCAAGCTTGCAAAACCCTCTTAATTTACCCGCTTTCATTTATTTTATTTATTTTTATTTTCTGCATCTAATAAGTAATGCTAGTTGCCGAGTTGAAACAACAATCTATACGGAGATAATCTTAATTACTCTTTTTTTTAAGGATCTTAATTACTCTTTATTACTTGTAAATAATTTGGTACACTTGTCGAATTTGTCCATCAATGATATGTTGTATTTTAGATTCTTCTTTGGATTGGCAAAATATTCATTCTTGGATATGTGTTTTGTTGGCAGATATAAAGAAAGAATTTTTTGAAAAATTGAATAGAGTCGTGGATATGATTCTATTATGAAGTTAGTTTGGCAGAATATGTGTTGAACGAATGAAAGATATGCATGTAGAGTAGCCAAAGAAGTACATTGTAAAGTTTTTGTTTTGTTATGGACTTTGGATTTGGATTTAGCCAGATATGTGTTCTGTTTGCTGTTATGGTTGTTGGTGTTTTGTGGAATTTTGATATTCTTTCGGCTCTTTATTGTCCTTTTTTATCTACTCCTTGCACATTTTGTGCTTAATATAGTTGTTAGTGATATCATTTGCATTAAAAAAATAGTTAGTATTTGTCATTCCCCTAATAAATTGGGCCACTGCTTGCTTTGTTGGTTTTCATAAATCAATTTTAAGTTCAATGCTACGACTGTGTTGATTAACCAGGTTTAGTTGCATATCTTTTTGCTTGCAAATGTCTCTAAGATTTTTAAGCAGCGAGTTGGTTTGTTTTTCTTGTCATTGTCTCTTCTTTCATGAGATAAAAAATATTTGTATTTTTATTGAAAGTCGTTTTACAATATAAAAAAAACATTAATGTTTCTTTTGTTATTGTACCACTTGTTATTTGATTACACTCTTATATAATTCAATGCAAAAAAATTTCTCTCTTTTTCAATGCAAAAGAAAAAAACATTTTCTCTTTTTCTCATGTCATTATAAGTAAATTTTATAAAATCATTCATAATTATTTCTTTTTTCAATACAAAATTAAATACTTTTTTTAGTTGTCAAATAGCGTAGTTGCTAAAATTTTATCAAGAATAAGTAGAAAATTTGGGTCCGAACTCCAGTCCATACATATATAATTCAATGTCTCTATCAACTAAACAATATTCACAACGATAACAATTAAATGCATATTTTAATGTATGAAAATAGTAAAACGACTTATAATAAAATATCCTATTATAATACTAATTAGTAGGCGGTGCATGATTGTTTACACCTAATTAATAAAGTAGGAATTAAAGTTAGCCAAGTTAGGTATCCTTTAGTTTAGCATCAGTAAGCCAAGTCAGCTATCTTTGACAAATACTTTATATTTTTACTAGTATTACGAACTGGCGTGTACCGAAACTCTATACCCCATACGCACCAAATTCTTCTCATGTCGCTCAGCACGAACCCGTACTGCGTACTGACGCAAATTGCGTATTATGTGACTATGGACTACAATTTCAGTTAATGTGTGTTTCTTTAATTGTAGAAAAACCATACCGAGCAAAAGATCATTAAAAAAACAAAAGTCAAATCCTTGAACATGAGAAGCAAAAGTCAAAAGCTAAAAATTATCTAAGCATCATAACATATTGAACTCTCAAAATCTAAGCAAAAGGGTCAAGAGAAACATACAACTCGAGTGAACAGTAAATCGAGTGAACAGTAAAAATCCAAATCAAAATACAGTGAGAGAAGAAACGAAAAGGGTCACCAAATCAAAATCTATTAAAAGAAGGAACAAAAAGTAAAGCAAGTGAACAATACCGGAGAATAAGAATACTCGATTGAGAGAAGAAACAACCACTCGATTGAGAAGAAGATGCGTGATTGAGAGGTTGATGAAGGAGGAGAAAGGACAACGGTGGAACAATGCAGTTTGTTGATGAAGGAAAGACGATTGAGTTCTATGATTTTTTTTCGTGATTTCTTTTTTTGGTACTGATAGCACGATGGAGGAGCTTTTGTGTATGTGAATTGTGGGACCGGGTTAAGCTTTGTGCGCTAAAATGAAAAAAATCCACCCTTTTTTATTTTCAAAAAACCAAAACAATAGTGTTTGTGAAAAATGCTATCTATACCCACATCTAACAATAGCATTTCCTGAAAAGCGCTATTAGTGCAAACCAAAATAATAGCGTTTATAGAAAAGCACTATCTAACCCAACTTTTAACATTAGCACTTTCTGAAAAGTGCTATAACAGGTTTATGAGTTGCATTTTTAATAGCATTTATCCAGAAACGCTATTAAAATTGTGCAATTAAAAGTCAAAATTGTGGTAGTGAACAGGGACATTATATTATATATTCAGCGATTGGAGTTAAAATTTAAGATTCTTCAATTATTAAACTTGAAATTATGAAATTCTAGTCACTAAACTATTAATTTTTTTTTAAATGCATACTTCTTCCGTTTCTAAATATAAGCAAAATTGGTCTTTTAGATTCATTCATTTAATGATGTATGTAATCCATATTATGAACCACATACATCATTAAATGAATGAACCTAAAAAGTGAATTTTGTTTATATTTAAAAACGGAGGGAGTATTGTTTATCGCAAGAGTCATAGGAAAAAGTTAATTAAAATGAGCATTCTAGAGAAGCTTGCTAGCGGTTGTCCCTATCAAAGAGTTCAAACTTTTAAGAGTCAAGGAGATTTGTCTCCTTCACTTATCCTTAAATACACAATTCAGCCACCACGTAAAGCACATTTTTTTGTTATTATTAGTCTTCATATGATAAGATTAACAGCACCTGTTATCGTAGTTATTCAAATCCTGACGACTCATCTCCTACACGCAGACATATTGATTTTGTCAAAAACAGAGAAAAAAAAGAGCATTCATATAAATATATAAAGGAATGAAAGAAAGAAAGAAAAGACATAGAGAAAGAGTTAAAATGTAAATTATATTGGGATATCCCACGTCAGATAGATAAGACTCTTGAGAAGAGTATATAAAGAGGAGGCAATCCTCTCCTTACAAGCCGGTTTTGTAAGAATGCGTTAGGCTCCAAATTTCATTAAAATATAGATTAATATAAAAAAATATAGATTAATCTAAAAAAGAATAAATGCACTATTTAGCGAGGTCAATTGCTAAATTATATATTCCCTCCGGTCCTTATTATAAGAAACAATTGATTTTTTTAGTTTATAAAATAATTAATGTATCTTGTTATAAATATAGACTAGATACATCACTTACCCAATGAACCTAAAAAGTCAACTTTTTCTTATAATAAGGATCGGAGGGAGTACATTCATTTTTTATTTAGCAAGGTCAATTGCTAAATTATATACATTCATTTTTGAACAACTTTTGAGAGAATTATTTTTTTCTCTTCTTATTTAGAAGAGAGGGAGAGAGAGAGCATAATGAATATGAGAGAGAAAATTATCCAAAATGGATCATTTATCTCATGTCATCTCGTTTTATATAGAGGGTTTGCTAACTTAAACTAACAAAAAAACATGAATGTCTAAGTTAGCAAGTGCACACATTTTTATTTCGACAAAAATATCATTCATCTTTTTTTTTTGAAGGAAAAAATAGCATTCATCTTTATTATTTAAAACTAATAATTAGATGGTTACTTTAATAATTTTCATTATAAAATATTCGTTAACTTCAATCAATTTACTATTTAAGACCTACTTTTGTTATGAACATATTTATATCATAGTTACAAACATTAAACAAACAAAAAAAAAGAAGACAAAACACACACAATAACACCAACAAACAATCATAATACATTTGAACAAAAAATACTACACATTTGTAAAAAGAATGCGACCAAATACGAGCTATCACATATCATAAGCTTGGAAAAATGTTTAAAAAAAAATGTTTCGTGATTACATTAAAGATAGTGGTATGTAATTTAACAATCATTTTTCAACTAATTTATGGGAAAACTAAATATATACATAAAAGATATGAGAAATGATAAAGAGTATCTTTGAGGCATTAGATAAGAGGATAAAAATAGAAATACTGTATTGAAAAATGGTAAAAATGATGAATTTAACTTCTTTTTATTTTTTACAAATGAATTTAACTTTTTAAAAGTCAAAATATTGTTGAATCAAATATAAAACCCAAAAGATATAGGTATTAACACAAAATCAAAACAATAGAGGGAGTAAAAATACAATGAAAATATAAGAAAAAAGTTGTTATAAAAGTTGTCGTAAAATAATTGTATAAATATCATTTCTTAAAGATATTTATAGTACATCCCTTTCTAACTAGTATGCTTAAATACAACCGTACATCGCCATAAAGAAAATCAAATACAAAAAGCAAACTATCATCCTTTCTTTGTGTATCACATCTAAACTCGATGAAACTCTCCATGACATGAATGTCCCTTGATGTGTTAAATTATGATAGTTTTTTTTTTTGACGAACATTAAATTATGATAGCTTAGGATAGGACAAAATTGTATAGATAAATAAAGATGTCAACTACCATAACCACTTAACAAATTCACATTATGAACTTGGGAAAATAGGTCGCATAACAATAACAAAGACTTTTTTTAATTTAAAATATAGGGTATACAAAATCACATAATATTTAAGACGTCTTAACTCTGAGATAAAACTTAGACAAGGGAAAACGAGTATAGGGCAATATACAAAACGCAATGAAACAATAGTATACTATCAAGCAAAATCTTTAGTAAGAAAGATTAGGGTAGTTAATATCAATAAAGGCAAGTTTGTCATCACAACGAGGTCACACCTAACATTGAGTAGAATTTAACTTTTCAGGTCACACACACCTATTACTTCATGTCGCTTTTAGGTGTTATTATTATAAGAGAAATACTATTTTTTTAGGGTAAAAATACTATTTTATTTATACTTATTGATCATTTCAACTATAATAGTAATTATAATTTGCGTGCATCTCTTATTTCTTTAGACACATTCAACATCTTATTTGTTTCTATGTATATCTTTATATCACATCATCAATTTATCATATAGAGAAATGATATTTGTACAACCATTCTTTAACAACTTTTGTATTATCTTTCTCTTTTATACTCACATTATGCTATTACTTTCTTTCTCTATTGTTTTGAATTTTGTGACAATACATTATTTTATTTGTAAATCAATGGTTGTTCAATAAGTTATCATTGAAATGGTTGTTCAAATAACACAACTCTATCATATATATCAGATCACTTTTTCTTATCACTTTCTCAGCTAAGGTGCATCCATCCGATGAGGTTTCCACTAAATATTTTTCTTATTTCAATCCATAGTCATATAATTCGTTTGACATGTTGTGAACCGTGAATAGGTACATGCATACCAGTTCGTGATACTTTTACGAGTTGGCTTAATTTGTACAATTTCTCCCGTAATTCGTCGAAACCGGCGAACTGAAGCAAATGGATGAAATTCGAAGAAAGATGAAGATTGGGTTGAGTAAGAGTTAAAAGAGAAAGGAAAACATGCTTGAAGCTTGGAGAAAGAGAACGTTTTTTTCGAAAAATAACACCGATAAAAGAAAAAAGTGAGTATGAAAAAAGGTTTGGTGAAGTGTTAATTTATAGGTTTAATAGGTCATTTGGTTCCTCAAATAATTTCCAGTTTTCATTTTGGTCCTATAAGTAATAAAACTCATGTTTTGGTCCCTCAAGTTCACCTCCGTCGATCAAATAAATCCATGGGTGTTAACTTTAACCCCAAATGTCTATGGTGGACCAACATGGTAGATAGTCCACCATAGACCTTATTAATTTTTTCAATTTTAACCCTTTGATCTTTTCTTAAGAAAAATGATCGTAGGATCATGCAAGTCTATTGTATCTTCCGGTTAACCATCAACACTTTATTTTTTTTTTTATTTCTTTA